>SWBW01004817.1_pt1 | contig 122494 bp, 104 predicted proteins | sample 4693041 | NCBI WGS metagenome assembly SWBW01 (sample SAMN10267271, study PRJNA491770) | bioreactor metagenome | isolation source: DHS bioreactor inoculated with marine methane seep sediment | place: Japan: Omine Ridge, Nankai Trough | collected 2006-05-06 | reverse complement strand
TGATTTCTGTAGTAGCTCAGGCATGCCTGAGCTACTACAGAAATCATCCCGTCGATCCAAAACCTCCTCTGGATTTTTCGTCAGTTTCACCTTCGAAAAACTCTGCTCTAGCAACCGGTATTATCATTCCCTGAGCAATCCTCTCATGAGCCTCAATCTTTACTTCTGTATCTAATTGATTATAAACCGCTAAAAAAATCTGATCCTCTGGCCCAGCATAATCACTATCAACCACACCAATTCCGTTCGCAAGAACCAAACCCTTCTTCTTGAACAAGCTCGATCGCGAAGCAAGTATAAGCGCATGCCCTGGTGGAGTCCCAATAACAAGCCCAGTTGGCACAAGCTTAAAACCTTTAGGCTCAATAACTATCTCTTCAGCACTAGCCAAATCAAAAGCTGCAGCACCATCAGTCTGATACTTAGGAATCTCAACATCCTCACGTAATCTAGTAATTTTTACTTTCATAACTACAGCGAGGCAACAAGTGAATCAAGTTTAGCCTTAAAAGCTTCAAAGTCAGAATCATTTTCAATCTTATGGTCAGCCTGCGTAGCAACGCCTGCTATAGTTTTTTCAGTCTCACGCTTGCCCATTGCTAAAAAATCTTCCCAGGTCATGTTCTCCTCACCAGCTTTTTCTTTGCGTTTTTTTAATCTCTCAAATCTAACCTCCGGTGCTGCGGAAACCTCAACTAAATGAAAATTTGGCTCTTTTTGCAAATCCTCAATATCTTCCATACGGCGTATACCATCCACAATCACAATTTCCGCTGGAGATTCTTTCACCTGCTGTTCCATAACATTTGCAAGTGCATCTTGCCCAAAAGCCTCACGTAAAGCTGTAGACATCTTTATTAGATTGTCACGTGATTTTTCTTTAAAAAGTCTTTTTAAAATATCAGATAAAATATCGCTAAATGTAAAAATCTGACCCTTCATATTTGATGCGAGCATTTCAGCTGCAGTACCCTTACCGGCACCAGCCTGACCCACAAATCCTATTATCATTTTTGGCATAATTCACTAATTATTAATTACCAACGTTTTGATGTCAACAAGATTAAATTCAAAAACCAAAATTTAAAATTTATGAGACCTTACGGTATTTATTATATTAATAATATCGCACAGCGATTCCATCATTTTTAATTTTTAATTCATAATTCTTAATTATAAAAAAAACAGCCTTGCGGCTGTTTTTTGTTAGTTGTAATTTGATGTATCAACTGGAACACCTGGGCCCATGCTTGTAGTTATTGTTAAACTCTTAAAGTAAGCACCTTTAGAGGATGGTGGCTTTAGTTTTTTAACCGCACTCATAAATACAGCAAAGTTCTCAGCAAGTTTTGCCGCATCCAAATCGGTTTTACCAATGATCTGATGGATAATCCCTGCGTCGTCATTCTTAAATGCAACTTTACCTTTCTTAAGGTCAGATACCATCTTGGTTACATTTGGACCAACTGTGTCAGTCTTTGGATTAGGCATAAGGCCTTTAGGACCAAGAACTCTAGCCAACTTAGCAAGCTTAGGCATCATGTCAGGTGTTGCAACTGCAACATCAAAATCAATATTACCTTTAGTTATGATTTCTGCAATCAACTCTTCGCCACCAACAATATCAGCGCCAGCTTCTTTTGCGTCCTTTTCTTTATCTGATCCAACAAAAGCTGCAACACGACGTGTCTGACCAATATCATTTGGGAACACAATAGTTGCGCGAACGATCTGATCACTCTTTTTTGAATCAATACCCAAACGAGCATGAATCTCTACACTACCAACAAACTTTGTTGTAGCTGTTTTGACAGCAAGTTCTAGAGCTTCATCTGGGCTATAAAACTTATCTTTTTCGATTAAACCTTTCACTTCAGTGAAGCGTTTACTATGCTTTGGCATATCTTTCTTGAGACCGGCCTCTTAGACTCTCAGTCCCGTGGTGCGGACGTCCTTTATCAGGACTCCCACGTTATTTGTAATGGGCTAAGATTATATCAAATCCCAGATTTCGTCAAGATGTAAGTCAACTGAGCAAAAAAAAAGAGACTCGTCAATACACAAGCCTCAGTCTAATATCAACTGTTATTTATCCTTCTTCTGCTCTCGTCTAATTGTTATCCAGTGAAATAGGAATAAGGGAATGCCCACAAAAAGGAAAGAAAAATCTCTTACAGCATCTTTCTGTTTGCGGATAGCTCGCATTTCATCTTCGCTTATTTGATTTTCTTCACACTCGGCAATTCTTTGTTGATAAGTATCTTCAGATTGTTCCATCCCAGGTTCTGAAGGGATCATGTATTTACATGGCTGATCACGATATTCCTGCATATCAGCCTTTGGAAAGATCCAAGTTTTGAGGCCAAGATTAACAAGGTCAGCTGTCGAAAAGACAACCATCATTAGTGCAATTAGCGATACCAGGTAAAAATATACAGTCTTAATTATTTGAGATTTCGACATTTGCATAGAGTTCGTTTCATTATCATCGCGAAGCAGATAGATCAGCCCAACGACGAGCATTATAAAAATTAACAGTAAGGTTAAGGGAAAAAACATAGACAACATATCTAGGGGGCTCATAACACATAGTATAGCCTATTAATTAAAAATTATGAATTAAAAATTAAAAAATGTTGGAATCACTTCGCGATATCTATTATATAATTATTGCCAGAGGCCACATTCATTCTAAATTCTTAATTCATAATTCTTAATTTGGAGTATAAAAAAAACAGGCCTAAGCCTGTTTTTGATTTTTATACTACCTCTAGTCCCATTTGCCTTGCAGTGCCTTCAACTTGTCTACATGCTGCACGCAATGTACGGCAATTTAGATCAGGCATTTTCTTTTCGGCAATTTCTTCTACTTGTTTTTTTGTAACTTTTCCTGCTTTTTCTTGCAAGGGTTTGTGTGCGCCCTTTTTAACTCCAGCTGCTTTTTTGAGCATTTCTGAAACAGGAGCTACTTTTAGAATGAAGGTGAATGTTCTGTCCTCAAAAACTGTAAGTTCACAAGGAACAACTTCACCCATTCTATCACTGGTTGCATCATTAAACTTTTTACAAAAGTCAGCGATGTTCAAACCATGTGGGCCAAGCGCAGTACCAACAGGAGGAGCTGGATTTGCCTTACCACCTTGGATTTGCAATTTGATTAGTGCTTTGATTGGTTTAGCCATAATATATTCATGTATCTTGTAACATGTATCTTGTAACAAAAATAACTTATGCTACATGTTACGTGTTATGTGATGGTGTTATAAACGTTTCCAGATGTGATGAGAAGCAGTTTTTTAGACCGTCACATCTGCATCGCTTACAACCTCTTTCCCTCGCATAGCGGGGGAGAGATGTCGAGTAAAACTCGACAGAGAGAGGGTCAGATTTTTTTGATTTGTGTGAAGTCCAATTCAAGTGGTGTTTCGCGACCAAACATAGAAACTAAGATTTTTACCTTTCCACGAGAGCCATCAATTTCGATAACCTTGCCTTCGAATCCTTTAAATGGACCGTCACCGATTTTAACTGGGGAACCAGTTTGGATATCTATTGTATAGGCTGGCTCTTCCTCGGATCCAGATCGTTTTACTAGATAGTCAACCTCTTCTTGAGAAAGAGGGGATGGTGTTGTGCCTGTTCCGATAAAACCAGTAACACTTGGAGTGTTTCTAACAATGTACCAAGAATCATCATTCACAATCATCTCCACTAGCACATAGCCAGGGAATATCTTTTCTTCAACCAACTTGCGCTTACCATTTTTGATCTTAATCTTTTTCTCAACAGGAACCATTACGTTGAAAATTTTGTCTTGCATTCCAAAGGAATCGATACGGCGATTTAAGCTATCTGTAACAGCTTCTTCATATCCCGAGTAGGTATGAATTGCGTACCAGCGTCGGCCAAGGTCTAGAGTTTGTTTTGGCATAGTAGTAAAGGTTCAAAGATTATTGATTATCAGTTGTTGATTCTTCAATTGGTACGACATTAACTTCTACACTTCCGTCTGGGCCTTCTGTTTCAAATTCGATATCACCAAAGTTAAAGTCTGGTTGAACTGGCTGGCTACCATCATTAAGTGGTTCTGTAGTTGGAACAATTGGAGCGGCTGTTGATCCTGCTGGAGCACGTTGTACAGCGTTTTCAACCAAGGTTATATTAACCACCTTTGTTAAGCCCATGTCCAAAAAGCCAAAGAATGCTGCTACTGCTAAGCTGATTGTAATAACTAAAATTGAATAGCGAGTAGTAAGTTGCTTGCTTGGCCAAGTAACCTTTGTTAACTCATGTCTTGAAGATCTGAGGTAAATAACGAATTTTGAAATGATATTCATAAATGTTGTTCTTAAAAAGCCCCCTAAAGGGCAGTTGGAATATATCACCGTTTCACTAAACTGGCAATAGCCCCAATCAAGCCACAGATTATCTTGTGGATATCTATTTCTTTGCTAAGTTTAGCTTAGCTCGCAGCTTGTATCTTCTTTGCCCACCAACCCGTCAATAAAGGAAGTAGTACCAAAGTTGTAATTATTACCCAGGAACCGATCGCAAAAGCAATATCCCCATCAGGTAAAAATACTGAATACGATACCAAGAGCACTGCCGGGATAACACCTGTTTCACGAATAGCATCAATAAACAATAAATCTCGCCAAGCAAATGTTTTGCCTTTTCCAGCAAACATCCCCAATGTAACCGTCACTGCTATTGGTCTGATCACAAAAATAAATGCGATACTCACCAAGATTCCAATCCAAGCATATTGCCAAAAGCTAGATGTAATAAGTGCACCTAAAATAATAAATACAGCAGGTTTCACAAAACCATCAACTAAGTTTACGAAAAAGTGTTCAATATTTTTATAGCCAGCCTGCGCATCAAACAACAAACCAGTTATAAAAGCCGCTAAAAACCCACTGCCACCCCATATAGTTGAAAGTGTATAAGCTACAAGCGCTACACCAATAAAGAAAGGAAAGCTCGCCATAGCCATAGTCTTGGATCCTTTCCAAAGTCTCAGCAAGAAGTAGGCCAAGTAACCAATCACAACACCAATTAAAATTTCTTTTAGAAAGATAACTGCTACATCCAAACTAAGTAAATGCCCGTACAAACTTCCTAAAGATTTTACAGGTACCGATGAACCAATCACAAGCGCTGCAAAAGTCGCAGTCATGATCGTACCAAGTACATCATTTACTGCGCTCTCAGATATTGCCATAGTGGCATCATCAGGATTTTTAAGTTTTAACTTTTGCAAAGTTGGGATTATAGCCGCTGGATCAGTAGAGCAAAGCATTGCACCCATCAAACCAATCGTACCAATCGTGAGCGGTAATCCTAAAATTAATGTTAGACCAGCAAGCCCTGCACTAAACAATCCCGCTGTAATTAAAGTCCCCACAACAGCCAAACTCAAAATTGGCAACAGTAATTTTTTAAATGATCCAAACTTAACTTCAAGTCCGCCACCAAAGATAATCAAAATACCAAATATTTCTACAAGTATTTTAAGCGTCTCAGACGAACCAGTCAGCAATACAAAGTTATCTTTAAATATATATCCCAGAATAATCGCCCAGACAAAATAGGGCATGCTAAACGTCTTCTCAAGCCGATGTGCATAAAAAGCCAAGATAGGGATTAGTGCAACTATTAGTGGTACCCCAATATGTGCATCCATTGCTTTGGGGCGCAAAAATATAAGAATCCCATATAAGGCACCAACCTCAACAATAAAAGTCAGAATCGTAATGATTCTTTTTTTATTCAAAACAGCGCCCCTCTTTGCTGGCATTGTGGATATTATAACATAATTATCCTCCCATCCTCCTTATTAAGGAGGCGTCCTATGTATCACCCCCTTATTAAGGGGGTTGGGGGATTAGCTTCTACTTACTCCACTTTGGCTCAAATAACATTTAGCGTATACTTCTACTATAAACGTTATCCCGTAACTCCGTTACACCGATGCCCGTAATAAACGGGAGATCGTGATAAACGGATTCTTGTGTAACGATTCTTGTATAACTATGAAATACCCCAAACTCTTCAGTAAAGCCAAGATCGGCACACTGAAACTCAAGAACCGATTGGTGATGCCACCTATGGTTCGCAATTACGCCGACACATCCGGCAAGGCCACAGACCGCTACGTCGAACATATCAACCGCATCGCCTATGGTGGAGTCGGCCTTCTCATCCTAGAAGCGAGTTACATCAGTCCTGAGGGTAAGGGTTTTAAAAACGAACTTGGTGTCCACTCCGACACATGTATCCCAGGCCTCAAAAAGCTCGTCAAAGTCGCACACGATCACGATGCCGCTATCGCCATCCAGCTATATCACGCCGGGCGCCAAACTCACTCCAGTATCACAGGTAAAAAACCAGTTTCTGCTAGCGCTATACCGTGCCCAACAATGCAAGAAAAGCCAACGGCTTTAAATCAAAAAGAAATCAAACGTCTCGTCAAAGCATATGGTAAAGCTGCGGGTCGTGCGCAAAAAGCCGGCTTTGATGCAGTCGAAATCCACGGAGCTCACGGTTACCTCATTCAACAATTTCTCTCACCCTACTCCAACGAACGAACTGATAGCTACGGAGGATCTTTTGAAAACCGCATGCGCTTCCTACTCGAGGTCATGGAATCAGTCCAAGAAAACGTTGGCGCAACATACCCAGTAATAGTCCGCCTCTCTGGCGAAGAAATGGTTGAGGGAGGTCTAGAAATAAAAGACATGACCAAAGTCGCGGAACTGGTAGAAGCTGCCGGCGCAGACGCTCTCCATATTAGCTCAGGTAATTATGGTTCATACGGCGAAGGTCACCTCATCCCTCCAATGGCAATTAAAGACGGTGTCAACATCCCTCTCGCTAAAGCAATCAAAAAGAAAGTAAAAATCCCAGTAATAGCAGTCGCCAAAATCCGTACACCAGAACTCGCAGAAAAGACCATCAAAGATGGGTCAGCAGATCTTATCGCTGTCGGCCGTTCACTCCTTGCAGATCCAGACTGGCCAAAGAAAGCCAAAGCCGGCAAAGCAAAAGACATCAACCCTTGCATCGCATGCAATCAAGGTTGTATTAGTCGCTTATTCGCTCAAGAAGATGTTTGGTGCACAGTTAACCCCAAGTGCGGACGCGAGATAGAATTTGGCGTTCAAGAACAATCACCTAAAAAACTCCTAGTCGTCGGCGGAGGCCCAGCGGGGCTCACAGCTGCAATTACTGCAGCCGAACGCGGGCACACGGTCACTCTCTACGAAGAATCTGCAGAACTCGGAGGTCAACTCATCGCAGCCGCAGTCCCACCTCATCGCAAAGATTGGGAACTGCTTCGCAAGTCCCTCATCCGCCAAGTCAAAGCTTTGCCTGTAGAAATAATTATGGAGGAAAAGTTTTCAATCGAACAAGCTAAAGCAGGTGGTTACGACGCAGCAATTGTCGCCTCAGGTTCCAAAGCCTCAGTACCAAGTATTTCTGGCTCAGATAAATCAAACGTCATAATCGCTCGCGATATTTTTGAGGGAAAGGCTGAAGCAAAAGGCAAAGTCCTAGTAGTCGGCGGTGGATGCATGGGAGCTCAAACCGCAGAATATCTAGCTGAAAAGAAACACGAAGTCACACTCGTCGAACTCACTGATCAAATCGCACTTGAAGCACCAATCGACGATCGTAATTTACTTCTCAAACGTCTCGAAAAAATAGGTGTCACAATGCATCTAAAAACCAAGGTTCTAAAGATCCAAGACGACGGCGCCCTAGTCCACATCCACGAACAAGGCAAACGCCACCTAAAAGCAGACACAGTCGTTCTATGCCTAGGCTCAAAACCCCACGACGGCTTCACCTATAAACTCAAGTTCGTTATCCCAAACGTGATAGTAATCGGCGATGCTAAGGAAGCTCGCAGAGTAACGGATGCGGTTATTGAGGGCGGGTTAGCCGCGCTGGAGGTTTAAAAGACAAAATCACAGAGGGATTAGGTAAGAAATAGGTAGATTTTTTTAAATTTCGTAAGGTAAAAAAAGTCATCACTAATTACAAAATCATACTTAGTTGAACTTTTTTATTATAAAGAACAACAAAGGTTTCACTAGCTACCGTTTGACAAAAACAATTCTATTAGCTTATTGTAAATAGTAGTACATTGAAAGATCCTTAATTGTTGTTTTTTTGGTTAAATAAACCTCTAATTATTGAGGAGTTTTAACTAAACTTAGACAGCAATAAGAGGCAGGGAAGGAGGCTATTGTCATGAAGAAAATCAAGAAGACGGTCAAACCGTTGATCCCCAAGCAAGCAGATCGCGCCAAAGTACTCGGTAAGGTCAAACTTTCCGATCGTGGTGTCGTCGACTGTTGCTACACGTCCTGCACGCGCTGTTAGTGCACTTCACTGAGCGGGAAACGTTTCTTCGTTTCCCGCTCGTTCCTTTTTTAGAAAGTGAGAATGAAATGGAAGAAAAAGTTTATTACATTTCCAAGTGGTGTCATAGTTACGTAAGCGAAGACGTAATCGCCTTGTTTCACGCTGTTAATCTTTTTGTAATCTTCTTGCCAAAGGAAGATGGGGATGCATTACTAAGCATGGTTGGTAGACCTATCAACCAAATTGAGTTAAACACGTTATTGGATCGTGAAACGTTACAGGCGTTAATCGATGAAAAGTTACTTGTTACAAATCCAATTCAGGATGAAGATTTACTGCATCAGACTAGGGGAGTGCTAAGGCGTGAGATAACTATCGAGTTATTGTACTTACTGGTAACAGATAACTGCAATTTGCGTTGCCGTTACTGCTTTGAGGAAACGCCAACAGGAGCTTGTGATTTTAAACCAGCTACAATGACTCGTGAAACTGCACGATTGGCCATAGATACCTTCGCGCGTTTACAGACCAAATACGGCGATCCTAATAAGATTAAAGTCATACATCTGTATGGTGGTGAGCCAATGCTGAATCCTGATATAGTGATGTATGCAGTCGAATACATAGAACTCCTTAAAACTGACGGTCGTTTACCGGCGGATACAGTGATCACTATAGTAACAAACGGTACACTTATGACTGAAGAGCAAGCTAGCTTTCTCGCACGACACAGAGTTACAGTTGGCTTGTCATTGGATGGACCCAGTACTGTCAACAATCTATACCGTGTAGGCAAGCGTAGTGAATTAAATGTTTATCAGACAGCGATGGACACGTACGACTTGCTGGTAAAACACGATGTGAATATTGGATTGTCGGTCACATTGACCCCAGAATCTGTGGACCATTTTTCTGAGGTTTTCAATTTTTTCATTAGTCGGCTGCAAGACACTAAAGGCTTTGCACTAAACCTAATGCATTTCAACTACGGAGTAACCCCACCGACGGACTATTATGAGAAAGCGGTTTATTGTCAGCTGGAAGCATTTAAGCTTTTTCGAGAACGAGGTATCTATGAAGAGCGGATAATGCGTAAGGTCAAAGCTTTCATTGCTCGGAAAGCTATGTATGCCGATTGTGGTGTCGTTGGCAACCAGCTTGTCGTGGCTCCCGATGGTTTAATTGGCGTATGTCAAGACTTTGTTAAGCCCAGAACCTATTTTGATGGTTCGGTTCATGATCCTCTGTTTGACCCCATAGAGCTAGGAACCTTCGCAGATTGGGTAGATAGAAGTCCACTCAATATGAATGAATGTCAAGCTTGCCCAGCGATGGGTATATGCGGCGGAGGATGTCCCGCTAGTGCAGAGCTTAAACATGGTAGCCGTTGGCACCTGGACGAGCGTATCTGCTTCCATAGCCGTAAAGTGCTGGAATGGCTGATATGGGACACTTACGCCAACCAGCTTTGAAAAATTCTTTATAAGGTGATAACTTAGGATGTATTAACATCCTATTTTTTTATGCATCCTACACTTAAGTTTAAAATTGAAGAATCTAAGGATTTGGAGGTGCTCCAAGGTTTTTTGCGTGACGCAAAATTTGATGGTGGTCGCAATTTAGAATGGGCAGTTTTCGCCAAGCATCCTGATTTGAAGTTGGTAGTTCAGAGCGAAGGTAGTTTGGAAACGGAAAAAAAAATAAATCTCCATATTCATGACTATTTCACAAAACACGAAAATGAGATAAAAGAAAATATAGAACTATATGAGTCAGAGTGGCTGCAAAAGCAAGTAGCTTTTGATTTTTTGATTCAAGAGATTTTTGGGGAAAGATCGTGGCCAACCGGGTTGTATGAAGTATATGCTACAACATGGGGGATGTTCCCCAGGTCACTTGAAGACAAAACTTTTCAGGTGCCGGCTATTTACGAAAACAAACTATATGTAAATGTTATCATCGCTCATGAACTTTTGCATTTTATGTTCTACTCATATTTTTACGAAAAATATCCTGAATACAAAAATAAAGAAAATAATTTTTTAGCTTGGAACATTTCGGAGATATTTAACTCTGTCGTGCAAAATTCTAAAACTTGGCTAGATGTATTTGGACTCAAGACCATGTCATATCCGGAGCATGAGAAAATTGAAAATGAATTAAGAATAAAATATCCACTTATAAATAAGGGTAACCTCAAGCTGATTATTCAAGATATTTTGGAAATTTCAAAAAAGATTAATTCAAAACAATTAGAAAATTAAAATCCAACCCCAAATGGGATTTTTTAATAAAAGAATCGAGCTTCAGCTCGACTCCTTCATTTTTAATTTATCATTTTTAATTTTTAATTTGGACTTGAACACTCTTCCCCTGCGCAACATAACCGAGCATCTGCCTCACTTCTTCCTTAGCTCTATCCGTAGCGCGAGTTACAAACTCTTCACGCGTCGCCGTCTCCTCCGCAATCTTAGAGAGTTCGCTCAAGGCTTCGTTATAACCATCTTCACTTTGTAATAAGCGCTTTAAAATTCCCTGTGTATTCTCCACCTCAATCGGACCCACGAGTCTTACATTAAACAGAGTTGCGCTTGGTATCTTTATCGTAATTACATCACCCTCCATCGTCACATCGTCAGAACTAACATTCGCTAGATCAATTCCCATATTAACTTCCATAGCTCCACGCGCAGTAATCGTCTGTCCAAAAAAGAAATCTTTAAAAGCGCTACCACTAGATTTCTCAATCGTGATTGGCTGATCAAAGATGTAAGTTTGTGTAACTAAAAACCCTCGATCACGAAGCGCTGTCAAAATAACCTGCGCATCAACTGTGCGAGTATATTCAGCTGGTGCAGCTAATTTCCAGCCCGCGTAACCAGCAAAGCCGGCAAGTAATACCATTACTATTCCTAAAACTGCATATAAATGTGTTGATTTCATATAAGGGGAATGTAGCATGAATAAGCAAAAAAATCAAGGGTCTAATTGTCGCTTATCCTCATACATGATAGTTTAAAACTAAGATAATTTAGTTACAATCTATTATGAAAAATATATTATTTATTGCTCTGATGTCGCTTGGATTTGGCCTTATCCTGCCATCAACCGCCTCCGCGCACCCGGGAGCCACAGATTATAAAGGTGGTCACTACTGCAAGACCAATTGCGAAGAGTGGGGACTTTTTGAAAACGAGTATCATCTACACAACGCCAATGGCACGCCAATCTTTACTTATGACTCCAACCCGGCTTACTACGATGAGAATCTGGCTAATCGCTTAAAGGGGCGTATCTTGCTACAAGTCGAAGAACACGGCGAGGCTTGGTATATAAGGAATAGCGATTCGATGCGCTATTACATGGAAGATGGTAATGCGGCATATGAAATGATGCGCTACTTTAGTTTAGGAATATCCAACACAGATTTAGCCAAGATCCCACAAGTCGCCGACACATCAGCGATGAACAAAGCAACATCTGCTTGCAATTCCAACTCTCTGGCAAATCGCCTAAAGGGTGAGATCTTACTCCAAGTCGATAATCATGGCGAAGCTTGGTATGTTGACCCGGTCAAATGTCGCGCAATCTATATGGAAGACGGAGCCGCTGCTTATCAAATTATGCGCTACCTTGGCCTTGGCGCCAAAACTGAAGATATAGATAAAATTGTACTCGGAATGTCAGATACAATTTTAGAATATATTTTCACCGAATCAGAAGAAGCGGAACCCGAACCGCCTCAGCCGGTTCTCCCAGCCGTAGATCCAAGCCGAGATCATATCTGGGGCTCATCTAATGCTAAAGTCACCCTCATCGAATACTCTGATTTTGAGTGTCCATTCTGCGCCCGCCACAAAGAAACCATGGATGCAATCAAAGAAACTTATCCAAATGATGTCCGCATCGTCTATCGCCATTTCCCATTATCGTTTCACGCGCAAGCCCAAAAAGCAGCCGAAGCATCAGAATGCGCCGCAGATCAAAACAAGTTTTGGGAAATGCACGCACAGATTTTTGAGTTAAATGAATCCAATCAAATGAGTGTCGCAAATTTCAAACAGGCCGCAACCAATATCGGACTCAACCGCGGGCAATTCGATCCTTGTCTCGATAGCAGTATCAAATCCGCTCGCGTAGCCGAAGACCTCGCTCAAGGCGCAGCAGCCGGAGTCCAAGGTACGCCAGCAACATTTATTAACGGTGAACTGGTCTCTGGCGCATTGCCGCTTGAACAATTTGTCGAGTTGATAAACGATGCCGGCGTAATAGAATAACAAACAAAAACCTCCCAAACGGGAGGTTTTTGATCTCTTAGGAATTGACATTTTCTGTTTTTGTGCTACCCTCAAATTGTCTCGAACCTTTAAAAAAGGAAAAAAAGTGTGTGAAAAAATTATCTTGTACGCTTATCCAACATTGAGCAATCCCTTGTCTGGTGGATGGGGCCCGCACTTCCGCTTAGAAGACGGTAATTTCTATAGAGAAGAGGGCCATCCAGGTGGCCGAGATCTTTGGAGTGCTAGTTGCTATTCAGACGGTGATTCATTAAGAAAAACCTTTGGCAACGACCACTTCGAAAAGAAATACAAATCATGGATTGCTCGAACATTATCTTCTCAAGGTCCAATTTTTAAACGGATAGGCGATTATCTTTATACAGGATCTGGTCATCCCGACGGTGAAGGCCACATGTACTACGAGCTCCGTGAAAAACCCGAAGATAAGCTTCGGCGTGAGCAAAAACAACGTGAAGAGCAAGAGCGTAAAGAAAAAGAGGAGCGAGCTCGACTACAAAGAGAGCTAGACCAACAAGAACAGGAGCGTAGGGAAAAAGCAAAACTGGTTGATAGGCAAATAGCTGCACAAAAATCAATCAGCGTACAGGCTCAACCCACCCCGCTTCAACCAGCGCCAGTGCAAGAAGTTGTTCAGAAGTGGTGCACAGCCTGTCTTCAGTCTTTAGCTCCCCCCGGCAAAAAATACTGTGATTATTGCAGTGGGAAAGGAAAATGGGCAAAAATCGCAAGTGAACACAATGCCAGAATGGCAGAGGAGATTGCAAAGATTCCCCCTCCTGTAATCTGCCCACACTGCAGAAAACGTACACAAGGTGGAGCACCACTCTGTGGTCACTGTGGAGGAATAATTCACTCAGAGACTACTCATGAGCCAGCGTCTGAGTCACAGCAAGCGTCTAATACAGATAAACTGGAAACTCATTCACATGCAAAAGATAACGATGAGAAGTTAAGTTTAGAAGAACAACAGCCTCCAGAGGAGATTGATTGGCTCAAAATACTTTAATTTGATGGATGATTGAACTTATCGGTCGTAGCTCTTTACCTCCCACTTGGGAGGTTTTTTTATTTCCCTAGTTAACCCTTTTTCTCCAAATACTCAAACATGTAGCTCAGTATATACTTATCACTCTCAAGCATCTTCAATTTCTTTACTTCTTCCATCTTAAACCAACCCCAATTTTGACCCTCGCCTAATCTTAAAGCGCTAGGATCTTTACAGTGCTCAATATAAATAGATAGGTTAGCTTTCGATTTCTCATGTTGAAAACTCGTTTTCATGATAAGTCGCGGTGCAATGGGTGTGTAATCTAACTCTTCTTTGGTTTCGCGCATAAGTGCATCATACGAATTTTCTTCGGGATCTAAGCCTCCTCCAAAGAATGACCAATAACCTGGTAAAAATGATCGAGTTTCTTCTCTTTGTTGTAGCAATATTTTATCCTCATCATTATATAAAAAAATCACAGACACATCTCTTTCTCGTTTTGCTTGTATCCACTTATCGACATACTTAAGAAGCGCTCGATCATGCTCCTGCATTTTGATGGTGTCTAATTGACTCTGATCAAACCAACCCCAGTTTTCACCATCCTTCAGCTTTATTTGATTCTGAAACGCATATTCTTCGGCAAAGATGTGCAAGTGTGATGTAAAATCAACATGTTCAAAAGATGTAGACAAGATATATTTCGCATTCTTCACCTCGTAATCTAATTCTTCACAAGCCTTCCTTTTTAAAGACTCATACGGTGTTTCACCCTTTTCAATATGCCCACCAAAAAAGCACCAATAATGCGGTAAAAAATCCCTTTCTTTAGATCTAAGCTGTATTAAAAATCTGCGCTTCTTATCATATAGCAAGAAGATACAAAAATTTTGACCCTGTTTCTGATTTAAACTACTCATACTTATTGCTTATCATGAGCCAACATTAGCGTCAAAAAAAAGACCGAGCCAAGGCTCGATCAATATTATGCATTATAAATTATATATCATGCATTTGGTATCGTTACACATCAACATTTGCTTGTTTAGCATGTGTCTGAATAAACTTTTTACGTGGAGGTACCTCAGAGCCCATCAAAATGGTAAATGTTTCATCAGCCTCATTCGCATCCATAACTGTAACTTTTTTCATTAAGCGAGTTTCTGGATTCATTGTAGTGTCCCATAACTGCTCTGGATTCATTTCACCCAAACCTTTGTAACGCTGTAAGCTGATTCCTGCCATCTTCTTCTTTTCCTCATCAACCTCATCTTCTGCAACTACTTCAGCTCCATCAGCAAGCTCAGGCACTTCTTCAACCTCTCCTTTTTTAACCTTCTTCTTATCTTCTTTAAGCTTTTGTAACTCAGCAATAATCTTATCTTTTTCTTCTTCTACGTAAGCATACTTAACAGTTTTGCCTTTCGCGATACGATAAAGTGGAGGTTGAGCTACATAGATATGTCCCTCATCAATAAGTTGTGGGAAGTATCTATAAAATAGAGTCAACAATAAAGTTCGGATATGTGAGCCATCAACATCAGCATCAGTCATGATAACAACTGTATGATAACGAAGCTTTTCCATGTCCAAATTTTCTCCAATACCAGTTCCAAGTGCAATTACTAAATTTTTAATTTCATTATTGGCAAGCATCTTATCCAATCTTGCACGCTCAACATTCAAGATCTTACCACGGAGTGGAAGAATAGCTTGATGCTCACGGTCGCGTCCTTGCTTTGCCGAACCGCCAGCAGAATCTCCCTCAACAATATATAGCTCAGAATCAGCCGGGTCTTTACTAGAACAATCAGCGAGCTTACCAGGTAACGTCAAACCCTCAAGTGCACCTTTTCTAATAACTGTATCGCGAGCAGCGCGTGCTGCAGCTCTAGCTCTTTGTGCAAGTACACATTTGCCAATAATAGCTTCAGCATCTTTTGGATGCTCCTCAAGAAAAACAGCAAGAGCCTCATTCATGAGTGATTCAACAGCAGTTCTTGCCTCTGGATTACCAAGCTTAGCTTTTGTCTGACCTTCAAATTGTGGTTCTTGCAACTTAATCGAAATAACTGCTGTTAAACCTTCGCGAACATCATCGCCACTCAAGTTATCCTCCTTTTCTTTTATGAAATTTTTACTTCTTGCATAATTATTCAAAACACGTGTAAGTGCTGTTCTGAATCCCGCTACATGCATTCCACCTTCAGGATTGTAAATATTATTTGCAAAAGCCATCACCGTCTCCTTAAAATCATCCGTATACTGAATACCAACTTCAACACCAACAGTATCTACCTGTCTTTCAATATAAAAAATATTATCGTGCTTACGTTGCTTTTTGCTGTTCAAATGTTTCACGTATGATTTCACGCCACCCTCAAAATAGAAGCCATAAGAAACGGGTTGCTTTTTGATACGATCATCAACAATCAAAACTCTTATACCTTTAGTGAGATAACACTGCTGACGCAAGTGATCCAAAATATACTTCAAATCAAACTCAGTTGTAGTAAAGATGCCAGCATCTGGTTTAAATGTAATTGTTGTACCATGCTTTCTGCTTGGGCCAACCTTCTTAATCTTTGTCTTTGGCTTTCCATATTCATACACCTGATTCCATTCAGCTCCATCACGAGTAACAGTAGCCTCTAATCTTTCGGATAGTGCATTTACAACCGAAACACCAACACCATGCAAACCACCAGAAATTTTATATCCAGAGTCTTCTCCGCCAAATTTACCACCAGCATGGAGTTTTGTGAGTACCAATTCTAAAGCAGATACTTTAAATTTTTTGTGAATATCAACTGGAATACCACGGCCATTATCACTAACACTAACTGTACCATCCTCATTCAAACGAATGGTCACTAAATCAGCATGGCCACCAATAGCTTCATCAAAAGAGTTGTCTACAACTTCCCAAATTAAATGATGCAAACCAGTCTCACCGGTTGAACCAATATACATACCCGGACGCTTGCGCACCGGATCCAATCCTTCCAAAACAGATATTTGTTCAGCTCCATAGGAGCCAACTTTAGCCTTTGATTTTGGCTTCTTTTCCTCAGTTTTCTTTGGCATAATTCGGACGTATGTTATCAAAAATCCCTTGATAAATCAAGAGCGGTTGTCAACCCTCCACTATCTAACTATCAAACGATTTGCTGAACTCGTTTCAGCAAAAAAAACCGCCGCAAGAGCAACGGTATGAAAGGGTCACATTGGACGTGAGTAAGCCCGCTTCACCTAAGCTTGATCCTTTCACCACCTTTGGAGATGAACCCATGGATCAAGATGTCCAACGCGTACTTCTATGTCGAAACCCGCCGTGCTTTTCGAGGAGAGTTGGGCTGATTACTCGAAAAGAGTTACCTGTGTGGCATGACAATCAACCGGATCCCGTTTCACGGATTATAGTGACTTGTTGTTATGGGCAAGTCGTTCACCGCTAATGCTTCGTCTCGGCCGAATGTAGTTAAAATTTAAAATAGTATATAAGTTCTGTCAAAAAAACCGCCCATAGCAACAATTGTCGCTTGGGCGGAGAAAAGGTGCGCGGAGGCTCTAGTCTGTATGTACAGGAGGTGAGGTCACCCCGCTAAAGCCCCGCGCGAGCGGTCGCCACATTTTGCAGATTCCGAAGAACCAAATGGCAGACCTTGTGCGGTGTCTAACCAGCAAGACACGGTGCATTCTTAGAGGGTCAAGCTTCCACTGGAAGTAATCACTAGCTGGTTGCGGCTTAGCGAGTCACCCTTTTCAGAATTAACAACAGCTTAATGTCATATTAAAAATCTGTCAATTTTCATCTCTTGCTAATCAAGTTAAAAAAAAGCTGCTCCAACAAGTGTTGGAGCAGACTCGGAGTGGCGTTCACTGCCAAAGCTGTTGTCTGTGTTGCAATCCCTCAGGATAAAAAATCATCCAACGAAGTCTCGTTCCTGAGATAATCGCTACACCTAATTTACTATGCGCAGTGAACTGGCTCGAGAGATCAAATGACCTCCCGGACAAAAGATGCAAAGCGACCGCATCCAATAGTCTTCGCCTCCCCGTTGGTTAAAATGTCGCCTAACCAACGATTAATAAGAAGCTATCACAAACTTAAGGATTTGTCAATCCCTGCATAGGCAGAAGATCTATCTCTTTATACTTTAATCCTTTTACTTTAAACTATTTGTATGAAAGTCTACCTCATCCGCCACGGCGCCGTCGAAAACCCAGATGGCATCAACTACGGCACCTTACCCGGTTGGCATCTCTCAAAAGAAGGGGAGAGTCAAATCACCGCTTTAGGTCAAAAGATAAAAGATGAAGAATTAAAGATCTGCGCAATTGTCGCGTCACCTCTCGAGCGAGCTCAAGAAACGGCATCAATTTTATCGCAAGCGCTTAACGTCAAAATCAAAACAGACGATCGCTTGCTCGAATGGAAGACAGGGGAGTGGATGGGCAAACCTCTTAAAGATTTCTACGAAACTTCGGGATACTACTCAAAAGAAATGATCACCGATGGCATGGAACCGCTCGATGATCTCGCGAGCCGCGTCATCGCCTCAATCCAAGACGCCGTCAACTCTTGTGATAACGACATCATCATCTGCTCGCACCGCGAACCAATGGCAGCAGCTCTTGTTAAACTTCAAAACTTACCTTGGTCAGCTATCCACGACATCGACATGCTAATGGCCAGTGTCTGGCAACTAACTTTCGAGGATGGTCAATTCCAATCAGCACAAAAAGTTTTTTAGCTATCAGCTACCTGCTATCAGCTGTCAGCTATGTTATAATGTAGTATATGCCAGAAAACACAGTCGTTGGTCGCGGTTTTTCCGAAGGAGATTTAAAAGCTGCGGGTTGGTGGGTTCGTAATCGAATTATCATCCGCAGATGGTCACGTATTATCCTAATCGGGTTAAACGTTTTAGTTTGGGGTTATGTAACCTGGGGTCTTTTGGACGCTTATGTAATTTCTTACGCAAGAGAGTCAAATATTACAATGGCAATTGCGGTAAATCAGCAAAACCTAGATCGCCTTACGCAAGATCGTCCAATCAATGTTGGAACATCTGCAATACTGGTTTTTCCTACTACAGAAGATAGGTTGGATATATCTGTTGATATCGAAAACGCCAATTTAGATTGGTGGGCTGAATTTTCTTACAAGTTCAATGTAGCTGGCGAGCAAACAACAGCACGCCAAGGTTTTATTTTGCCAGGTGAGCTAACAACACTTACCGAGTTAGGCTTTAAAGCAAAAACACCAAGTGCTCGAACAGGGCAACTGTTAATCGAAAACATTAGATGGCATCGTGTAGAACCAGATGCTGTTGAGTATGATTATAATAAATATATCGAAAAACGTTTTGGAAGTGTTGATACAGCAAATGTACGTTTTGAACCTGCCTCAATTGCGGCTGGTCGCACAGCATCACGTACAACATTTGATGTTGTTAATGACGGCGCCTATGGCTACTGGTCTATTGATTACATAATCAAACTAATGCGTGGCCGCACTGTACTTGCAGTTAATAAAGTAAACATACGTAATCTAAAACCTGGTGAAACCCGCAATGTCGATTTGTATTGGTATGACACGATCCAATCTGTAACCCAAACCGAAATTGTCCCGATAATAAATCTACTAGATACAAACGCCTACTTACCATCTAATCGACTATCCGAATAAACACAAAGTGCCACGTTTGACGTTCGTGGTTTGTAGTGTAAATTGAAAGCCATGAATCGTTCGTGGCTTGAATTTTTTCGTAGAACCGACTGGTTACTCTTAAGCGCCCTATTTGCCCTCTCGGCAATAGGTCTTTTAATGATCTACGGAATTGGTACTTCTTACGAGATTTCTAATCTATTACAATTTAGGAAACAATTAATTGCTGTCATTATCGGAACAGCTGCCATGATTGGCTTGATGCTATGGGATTATCGCCGCATGCGTAGCTACGGTCTTATTGCCTATGGTATTGGTCTAGCGCTGCTTATTGGAGTTTTGATTATTGGTACAGAGGTCAGAGGTACTCAAGGATGGTTCCGCATTGGTACAGTAAGTATTCAGCCTGTAGAAATTGCTAAAGTTTTATTTGCATTATTTTTAGCTTCTTACTTTTATAAGCAAGTTCATCGCCGTTTAGACTGGATTACTTTTTTTGGGAGCTTTGCTGCAATGATTGCCTATGTAGGTTTAATTTTATTACAACCTGATTTTGGTTCGGCAATGGTTGTGGTTGTGATCTGGTTTACGGGTATTTCATTTGCCGGTCTTCGCAAACGTACGTGGATATTGCTTATTGGTAGTTCACTAGCAGCAATCATATTAGTCTGGAGTTTTGCATTAGCTCCTTATCAGCAAGAGCGTATAACCTCCTTTCTAAATCCAGAGGCAGATCCTCTTGGTGCTGGTTATAATGTGATTCAGGCACAAACTGCGATTGGCTCTGGTGGTTGGTTTGGAAAAGGAATAGGCGAGGGCAGTCAATCTCGGTTGCGTTTTTTACCAGAAGCATCAACCGATTTCATGTTCGCTGTTATGGGTGAAGAGCTTGGTTTTGTAGGCATCGCACTAATTTTAGTGCTCTTTGGAGTCATCCTTATACGTATCCTATATATAGGGTACTCATCTCGAGATGTTTTTGTGCAAACCTACACTGTGATGATTACCGGTATGTTTGGTATGCATATTCTAGTTAATGCAGGGATGAATATGGGAATAATGCCCGTAACTGGTATTCCTCTTCCATTTGCATCAGCCGCGGCCTCATCCCTGGTTGCAGGATATGTGGCAATTGGCATCGCGCTAAACATGCAAATTAGTGTTAGCTCAGCAGATCGTAAGTCTTCTTTTAATTGACGGGGACCCAATTTAGCTATATTCTACGTGCATGAACCAAGGGTCTATGTTGCCACTCATGACGCATTGTCCAATGTGCAAAGCTCTATATGCCGCCGAAGCTGTTAAGCTCGTAAACGAGAAGGCGCATGTAAAACTTTATCACTCAACCTGCCACACCTGTATGCATGGGCTCTTTTATTATGTCGTACAGTCCGAAGGCGGGGTAAGTGCAGTAGGGCTTGTTACAGATGCAGCTGGTGATGACGCTTTGCGATTGGCAAATTCTAAGGTTGTGACGGCTGATGAATGCATCAGTACCCATCGTATAGTCTCAAATCAAAGCCAAGACCTATGCCAAAACCTACTTGACATAAGGGAAAAACTCGCTTAACATCCAACTCACTTAAGATAAATACAAGATTTAGCCAATTTTTCAGGGTTAAATCATATGATCTCGAAATTATGCCTGTATTAACAGTAAAAACCCGCAAACCGGGCGAAGAAGCAGAACCAATGAACGGCCGTGAACCAATCAAGGCAGTTGTTTATGGTAATAAAATTCCTTCGGTTTCACTTAGCGTCGGCCCATCAGATTTCCTCCACCTTTACCGCGAGGTAAAATATTCGTCTTTATTTGACTTAGTAGTCGATGATGCCGAGCCTGTCAAAGCTCTTATTCAAGAGGTACAGGTACATCCAGTTAAAATGAATCCAGTACATATTGATTTTCGCCAGATTCGTATGGATCAACCAATCACCGTACAGGTTCCTTTGGTATTTGAAGGTGAATCAGATGCTGCTAAGATGGGTGGTACACTTATCAAAACCTTAGAAGAAGTCGAGATCGAATGTCTCCCAGCTAAACTCCCTAAGGATCTAGTTGTAGATCTCTCTACTCTAAAAACTTACGAGGACCGCATTGTTACAGGCTCTCTCCAAATTCCGGATGGTGTTACATTGCACCATGAAGGTGACGAGCTTATTGCCGCTGTCGAAGCACCACTATCAGAAGAAGAACTGAAGAAACTAGAAGAACAAGAAATCGGTGACATAGCAGAAGTAAAAGCAGAGGGTGACGAAAAGAAAGAAGGCGAAGAGGGTGAAGAAGGTGAAGCTCCTACTGATGCTAAAGACGAAAAGAAAGATAAGTAATAAATTAGCGCCATGATCAAGCGTAAGGAGGGTTCAAAAAAAAATATTCCAACTGTCACTCAAGTTGAGGGATGGGTAAAGCGTCACTGGCCATATTTGGCTGGCGGCGCTTTTTTGTTACTTATTTTAAGTCTTGGATTTCTGGGATATGCTCTCCGCGGTGGAGATGATCTCCCCACACAAGAGTCTGGCTTTACAACACCAACCAGCACCGAACCAGATGATGGATTGGTTTCGCGTTGGCTAGATGGCATCAGAGTCCCTGAGGAAGAAGCCAATCTTTTGCCTCGTGCAGTCATGATCGAAAATCACGTAGATGCTCGCCCTCTTGCGGGTATTAATGATGCTAGCCTTGTTTTTGAAGCTACAGTAGAAGGCGGGATTACTCGTCTCATGGCAGTTTTTAATGCCTCTACTACAGTCAACGAAATCGGACCGGTACGAAGCGCTCGACCTTATTATGTAGAATGGGCACAGTCACTTGATGCAATTTATGTTCACGTCGGTGGTAGCCCTGAGGCACTAAACCGTATTGGTGGCTTATCAACTTTTCGCAATCTAGATGAGATGGCAGGGGAGAGCTACTTTTGGCGCTCAAGAATCAGAGCAGCTCCGCACAACGTTTTTACCAGTAGTGAAAATCTAGATGAGGTCCAATCAGACAAAGAGTGGGAAGCAGGTAAATTTACACCTTGGATATTCATGGATGAAGATGACGAATTTGAGCCAGGTAAAATTCGCGATATAACCATACCCTTTGATGGATCATACAAAGTAAAATGGATTTATGACGAAGATTCAAATTCTTATGAAAGATATCTCAGAGGCCAAAGAGATAAGGACAAAAAAGGATCAAAGATAAATGCCAAAAATATTCTAGTGATCAGCACTGATCAGAGCGTCTTAGACGATGTAGGTAGATTATTTATCAGGACAACCGGTGAAGGCAAGGGCTGGTATTTCTACGGCGGCGAAGCCAAAGAAATCGTTTGGTCACGCAAAGCTGGTACTTTTTATAAAATTAAAACACCAGATGATCGCGAAGTTGCATTTCTCCGCGGCAACACCTGGATAGAGATAGCTTCATTGCCAAGATACGAACCAAAGTTTAATCTAGAAGAAGAATAATCAACTCAGTCAAACGTCAAAAACTAAACGTCATTCATGTCATGACGTTAGACGTTAGACGTTAGACGTTTATATATGCCAAAAAAATCCAATCCAGCCTACATCGTCAACGGCGGAAAACCTCTTCGCGGTACAGTAAAAGTTAGTGGCGCAAAAAACGCAGCAACAAAGCAACTAGTCGCTACTCTTTTAACTGATGATGAGGTAAAGCTCACAAATGTCCCACAGATAGGCGATGTTGATGCTACCCTCGAACTACTCAAGGGTCTTGGGGTTAAGATTTCGCGAAAAGATGATGAGGTAACAATCAATGCCAAGAGCGTAAAAAATGGAGATGTAGTATCAGCCTTTAGTCGTAAGAATCGAATACCAATTTTACTCATTGGCCCTCTATTACATCGATTTGGCGAAGCTAAAATCCCAATGTTAGGCGGCTGTAAAATCGGCGCACGCCCAGTAGATATCCATCTCGAAGGTTTTAAAAAAATGGGTGCCGAGATAATTTGTAAAAATGATTGCTACACCATCAAGGCTAAACGCTTAAAAGCTGCAATGATAGAGCTACCTTTCCCATCAGTAGGTGCTACAGAAAATCTTATGCTTGCAGCAGTGCGTGCTGAGGGTACAACAACAATCGCAAACGCTGCCATCGAACCAGAAATAATGGATACAGCCAAGCTACTACAATCCATGGGTGCAATTATTAACCTCGAAGCTAATCGCACATGGGTTATCGAAGGTGTCGAAACACTTCAAGGTGCAGAACACAGTATCATCCCAGATCGTATCGAAGCGGCATCTTTTGGCATCACCGCAGCCATTACCGGAGGTGAAGTCTTCGTAGAAGGTGCAAAACAGGATCATCTTTTATCTTTCTTAAACGCCCTCCGTCGAGTAGGAGTCCCATTCATCATTAAACCCACAGGTATACTTTTTGGATCAGCAAAAAAATACAATCCAATCACACTCGAAACTGATGTTCATCCAGGTTTCATGACTGATTGGCAACAGCCTTTTGTAATGCTTTTAACCCAATCAGATGGCGTCTCTATTGTGCACGAAACTATCTTTGAAGATCGCTTTGGTTACACAGAAGCCTTAAACAATATGGGTGCAAATATTCAATTACACTCCGATTGCCTAGGGTCTAAAGAATGTAGATATAAACACCAGAATTTTAAACACTCTTGTATAGTTGTTGGATCAACGCCACTAAAAGCTGCTGATATCGAAATTCCAGATTTACGTGCTGGTTTTTCATACATATTGGCCGCACTAATGGCTAAGGGGCGCACCACAGTCACAGGCATCGAACACATCGAACGCGGCTACGAAAATATTATCGAAAAACTAAAAGGCTTAGGCGCAGACATAAGTCACGCTTAAGAAATTATTAAAAATCGATCTCTGCCACAGAGGTCTTTTTTTATTTCAATTTTTATTTTTTTAAATTGACATTGAGCAAACTCTTTCAAAGCATTCACTTGTGATGGATCAATCTCAAAATACAAATTCCACTTTACCCGCTCCTGCGAGTAGGGGAGTAAGAATTCTTGTAGCTGTTGTATACATTTTTTAATCAAAGCCATGCCATCATCATCTGCAAAAAGAGCATTTTTGGGTTCATAATCAACCACATCTTTTTGCACGGTGCTAATGTCAGAGTGGGGGAGGTAGGGCAGGTTAGCAACTACAAATAGTGCTACGCTCTTCTGCCTAGAAATAATTTTGGCTACTTCGTATGAGAGTTTTTTATCAAACAAATCACTGTGGATAACTTTTACACCTGTGGATAAATTAATATCATTATATTTTACGACGCTAAGTGTAGTGGGGGAATTATCACTCGCTATCACCGTTGCATTTGGCAAACTCTTTGCAATAGAACAGGCTATACATCCGCTACCCGTTCCAATATCAACCAGCGCTAAATTTTTCTTTCGCCCCTCTTCCCTACTCATGTCACTAATTATTTTTTCAACTAAAGTTTCTGTTTCTGGTCGAGGGATTAGAGTGCGTCGATTAACCTTAAAGTCAAGGCCAAAAAAAGGTTGAGATCCGGTTATATACGCAATAGGTTCGTTTTCTATCCTTCTTTTAACTAGCTTTAAAAAACGCTCAGCTTTAATCGCGCTAACAGTCTCCTTTTGATTAGCTATCACAAAGGCTTGGGATTTTTTTAAAACAAAAGCCAGAAGCAATATCGCCTCTCTAGAATCAATATCTTTGGCCTTATTTAGCAAATCTTTGATTACAAGCATAATTATCCCATGATCTATCTTTCTAGCTCTAACGTCAAGCAGCTCTACTTGGTTGATTGACCATGTATTTGCTTTATGTTAAGCAATGTTGGTGCAATGGAGGCAAATTTAATGGCACACTCGCACCTAGACATTCAAAATTTCAGATCATTGTCTACCAATCATCCTTGGTATGTTGTCCCTGCATATCGTGATATCCCTGTTTCAGAAACACGTAGTATGCAAATACTACGGCGAGAACTCGGTATTCGACGTAAAACCGTCGAACGTCTAAGAGTGATTCAACAGCCAGGTGATACATTTCACTTCAAAGGAACCAAAAGCAGACTCCTTGTTTGTGTCATGCTTGCTGATAACCCGGATAACCTAACCTATGCGCAGCTGTACAAATATTTGTCTCGAGCTGTGCGTGAAACTGTAACCAACACAGCAATCATAGGTGATGGCTTTCGTGTGCCTTCTAATGCTAAAAATCGTGACGCTGTGATGAATGGTTTTGAATTATTGTGTCGGTCACTTCGTAGATTAGGATTCTCGGGTACAGTTTATGAGCCACCTGAGTATCAGATTTTTCCTGATCCTGTTTCAGAATTTACAGATGAACGAATTACAGACACACACATGATAATCTCTCCCGAGGGAAATGTTACACAGTCCGTTCCCCCGACCATGTTAAGGCTTAGTAAACAAAAGCCTTGAGCAAACTTATACCCCTCCTCCGCCAAGTCGGAGGTTTTTTTTGTGATATAATCAATGCATGAATTTAAGAGCCATTTTAGGTGGCATTAAAGGTGGAAAAAACCACTATTTTTGTGATAATAGAATACCTATGCAATGGGTTGTTTTAAATCATACTGATGATCTTAATAACATAAAAAAAATGCCAATCGAGTTGCAATATGCGATTGCGATTCATCCTTCAAGGTTCGCAGCACTCGAAGAGCTTTTAAACCAAGGTCATGGCATAGCTTTTGGTAAACAGTGTCAAATCCCTCTTAGCATTAGCCAAGCTGTTTCTAATATTGCAGATACTCATCACGGTACTCTTTATCCTTGGCTTGATGATCTAGTGGTTAATAAAGCTATTCCACGTTGGAGCGAATCAGATTTTGAAGAAGCTGAAGAACTCGGTATCGATTTAAAGCAACAGGCACACTCAATTGCAGATCATCTTAAGGAAAGTATTCAAATAAAGTTAATTCAGTCCCCCGCAAGCCAACCAGGCACAGATGTTTCAGGTTTAATGAGCTCAATTGAGCGCGACATTCAAAAAATTTATTCGATAGAGATGGCAAATCGATTAGTTAGCGAACATCTAAATCGCAGTCGTGATTTTAATTACTTATTTTTACTAAGCCTTGTTTTGTTTGCTCCAGTTGCCCATGTTCTCGAGATGCTAATCTTAGGTCTTGGTAAAATTTTCGCACTCATACTGCCAGGTCTATATTATGAAAGTCTGGGGCTCTCCAGATCGTATTCTCTTGGAGCAGCTAAATGGCAAGTTGTTGATAATATAAAAGCAAAATGGCCTGAAGTATTAATCTTAATCATTTCTGCCGTCGCAACTCATCTATTAATTTCAAACAACTTGGTTATATTTGCTGCTATATCATTTGCAATTGCCGCTAGTTCAATCTTGGTTGGAAAGGAAACAAGGCGCTTAAGAAAAGCAAAACAAGTTTATGAGGCTCTAACCGAACAAGGTAAAGTGTCGATATCTTCCAAGACTGCTTGGCTCAAACTATATTACGGTCCTCTTTGGTGGGTTAATGGTTTAAGCATTATTCTTGGAGCTATTATTACAGTTTTTGTATTTACAATATTCACTACACAGTTATCCAATGGTTGGGTATTAGCGCTACTCGCCATGTCTCCATATCTATTATTCGAACTCCTTTTATTCATTTGGCGAATATCACTCACCTTGCGTTTCAAATTCAAAGTCAAAGGGCTGCTGTCACAAGCAATTATTACCTAAGTAAAGAGATTTTATGCTCTGGACAAAGGCCTCAAGATGTTGTAAGATAATGCTTACAATTAACGTGGGTGAGATAAAAAACAATCACTAAATATGGGTATTTTTAGTAAAAAAATCGACAATAACGCAGAACTCGCCGGTGAAACACCAAAGGTTGCTCTGCATTTTTTTCTTGAGCTGATTCAGGTTGTTGCGATTTCACTTGCAATAATTATTCCAGTTCGCTACTTCCTGATACAGCCTTTTTACGTAAAGGGTGCTTCAATGGAACCTAATTTCTTTGATCATGAATACCTCATTATCGATGAAATCTCCTACCGCTTCCAAGAACCAGAACGAGGCGATATCCTGGTTTTTCATTATCCCAATGATCCAAAAAACTATTTTATCAAAAGATTAATTGGTTTACCTGGAGAAACCATCGAAGTAGCTAATGGCCAAGTTAAAGTCTACAACGACGAATACCCCAATGGCATTGTCTTGGACGAATCAATTTATCTGTCAGATAAATACACGGCGCAAACAAGGCGTGACACATTAAAAGCTAATGAATTCTTCGTGCTTGGAGATAATCGAGCCGCTAGTCTAGACTCACGTTTCTTTGGTCCAATCGAAGAAGATGTTGTTGTAGGGCGCGTCTGGGTCCGTGGTTGGCCTCTTGATCGATGGAAGATTTTTCAAACACCAGATTATAACTACTAAATATGAGCATTATCAAAAAACCTATTGCAAAAAAACCAGGTGAACCAGTAAAGAAGACTGCACAGCCACTCTCATCAGTACGTGGCATGAGAGACATGTTACCAGCCGATCAGCCCTATTGGAGGATGGCTTTTGAAGCTGCACAAAAAATTTGTGACGATTTTCGATTCGATCGAATCGAAACCCCAGTTCTCGAAGAAACATCGTTGTTCGTTCGTGGTGTTGGTAAGCAAACAGACATCGTTGAAAAAGAGATGTATAGCTTTGAAACTTCGGGTAGCGACAAAGTAACCATGCGACCCGAAAACACAGCCGCTATCTGTCGTTCTTATATCCAACATGGAATGCTTAATCTACCTCAACCAGTAAAACTCTGGTATTGGAGTTCTATGTTTAGGCACGAGCGCCCACAATCAGGTAGGTATCGTGAGTTTTGGCAATTTGGTTGTGAGATGATGGGAGATTCAGATGCAGTCGTTGATGCACAGTTAGCTTTAATATCCTGGAAATATTTACAGAGCCTTGGTATTGAATCTGTAGTTCGTATCAATTCCATCGGCACACCAGAGAGTCGTCTCAACTACCGCAATGCTCTTGTAGCCTACTTCCGTCCAAAGCGTAGCCGCATGTCTGATGACGATAAAAAACGATTACTAAAAAACCCACTACGCTTACTAGATTCTAAAGATCCAGTCATTCAAGAAATGAAAATGGAAGCTCCACAAATCGTAGACTGGTTAGATGAGCCATCCAAAAATCATTTCATGCAAGTACTCGAATATTTAGACGAGGTTGGCGTGCCTTACCAATTAGATCCATTCTTAGTCCGCGGACTAGATTACTACACAAGAACGGTTTTCGAACTCTACGAAGCTACTGACGATCAAGATCTAAATCAAAATGCTTTAGGTGGTGGTGGTCGCTACGACGGTTTAATGGAATTACTTGGTGGCAAAGAAACTCCAGCAGCAGGTTTCTCTATGGGCATTGATCGTATTGTAAGCTTGTTAAAAAGCCGCGAAGATATCAAACCACCAGAAGAACCTATCGAGGTTTTTGTAGCTCAATTAGGTGAAAGTGGTCGCAAACGAGCTTTAGCTCTTTTCGAAGAACTCCGCGAGGCTGGTTTTAAGGCTGCTGAAACATTTTCTAAAAGCTCGATTAAAACTCAGATGGACAACGCTAATCGCTTAGATGCTAAATGGACAATCATAATTGGCCAAAAAGAGGTTCTAGATGGAACTGTCATCATTCGCGACATGGAAGCAGGAACTCAAGAAATCATCGATGCTAAAAAAATGGTTCAAGAGCTTAGGAAAAAGATGATACAGAAAAGCGCCGAAACTACTAATTAAACACCAAATTTGACTGATTTTCTATATTAAGTTATTCTAAATCCGTATCCACGTAATGGATGCTGATGTTTGATATTACTTTAGAAAGGAGTAACAACATGATTGAAGTTAAACGAAAAAAAGGAGAAACATTCGAATCACTCTTGCGTAGGTTTCAACGCCGTCAGCAACAGAGTGGCGTTATACTCGAAATACGCAAAAAACGTTTCCGCAAACCAGCAAAGAACAAGAACCAGGTTCGCGAAAGTGCATTGCGTCGTGAGACCAAGCGCGCTGAATATGAGTATTTGTACAAAACCGGACAACTAAAAGATACTCGTAGATAAGCAAAATACCAATTACAAAAGTCGAGCTAAGCTCGACTTTGTGGTATATTAAGCAAATTAATACTCCAGGATAATTATAAAATTTATGTCTCTACAAACTCAAATTAAGGATGAATTAATAACAGCAATGAAGGCTAAAGATGAATTCAAAACATCTATCCTTCGGATGCTAAGATCTGCTTTAAAAAATAAAGAAATTGATTCTGGTCACGAATTAACAGATGATGAGATTTTGGCTGTAATAAAAACCATGGTTAAACAAGGTAAGGATGCAATAGTAGATTTTAAGGCAGGAAACCGCGAAGATCTAATCTCAAAACAAGAAAAAGAAATTCAATTTTTAGAACAATTTTTACCAGAACAGTTGCCTGATGAAGCAATTCAAAAATTTGCCGAAGAAACGATTCAGGAACTAGGTGACACCAGCCCTGCGGACATGGGTAAAGTCATGGGTTTGGTCATGAAAAAAACAGATGGATTAGCCGACGGTAATCGCGTCCGCGAGATTGTACAAAAATTACTTGCAGAATAATCGCGAAGCTACGCAAATTGTGCTATAATAAACGCATGGGGATTACGTTATTTTTAATTATCTCCGCTAGCTTTCTTCTACCATGCAGAGGGAGGAATTTGCAAAAAGAATGCACAAATTTTTAATTGGAAAACGGCTAATTTCATCCGTAATCATTTTGTTTGTACTACTAAGCGGATTGTCTTTAGCTTGGCCTGCATTAGCTCAGTTCCAATCAGGTCAAGAAAATGTTAATGCAGTTGCCGCATCAGCCGGAGTCGGCGAGCAGACGGATCTGTTTACTATCATAGGTCGCATTATAAACATTGCGCTTGGTTTTGTAGGTGTAATACTACTCGTCATCATGTTGTACTCAGGTTACGAGTACATGACCGCAGGTGGTGATGCTACAAAAGTTCAAAACGCTACAACACGTATACGTAATGCGATAATTGGCATAATTATAATTTTCCTTTCATTTGCTATTGTTAATTTTGTTTTAGGAATTTTTGCACCTGGTGGCGGAGGTGGTTTTTTTCAACCTTCGGGTTATAACTTTGGTGGGCCTGGAGGTTTTGGTCAGTGGGGTAATTCTGGCTCACTCGGAGACGGTGTTATCGAATATCATTATCCTGAAAGAGAACAAAAAGGAGTACCTCGTAACACATCAATCGCCATAACTTTTAAAGAAGCAATCGATCCAGCATCATTTATTACTGCTTGGGATCCAGTCGCGTCGCCATTACCATTTCAAATCAATTCAGATCTTATCAAGATTCACCCTCAAGACAATGCGTCGCAAAATTTATTACCAGACCAAGCGCGTGTAACAGTATCAGCCGACGGTCACTCTGTTATCATTAAACCAAACGCCCCACTAGGCAATTCAAATTCAAATACCTGGTACGAAGTCGTTCTCGAAGGTGGCGCAGATGGTATTAAAAACGCATCAGGTACAGCTATGTTTGTTGGGGATTTTGATTCCGGCTATTCTTGGCCATTTGAGGTCTCCACAGAAATCGACAACACTCCTCCACGAGTTGTATCGCATACTCCCTACTCGGCTGGCACTTATGCTAGAAACCTCGTCGTGCAAATAAACTTTAACGAGCCAATGCTTCCTATGAGTGTTTCTGGATTTTATGAGCCAAACTCTAATACTGCTATTTTTCAAAATATAACAGTTTCTTCTGATTCTGGATCAGGTACAAGCGAATTAGTTGAGGGCGAATATCGCATTAGCAATGGCTACAAAACAGTCGAGTTCATTACTTCAGATGCCTGTGGTACCAACTCTTGCCTTGTTACCATGTATTGCTTACCGGGTAATAGTGCAATCGATGTAAATGTAAAAGCAGCTACTTTAAGTGCCGAACCTCCACTCGCTGCAGAAACTGGACCTTTTGGTTTTGATGGCGCAGTAGACATGGCGGGTAATTCTCTTGATGGAAACAATAATGGAGTTGCCGAAGGCCCTCCTCCGGGTGGCAGTGATAATAATATTTTTGCATTTGCAACCAACGATGAAATCTTCCTTGATCCACCAGTAATCTCGGCAATAGTTCCAGAAGTGCTCGAGGGTAACGTAGTTACCGATATTCCCGCACAAGTAACTTTTGATTCAATCATGCTTGGGCACACGGTAAACTCAGGAAACGTAGGCATGACAAGCGCTGGTCCAGCAGAAGTAGCACTTGGTCCTAATGCTTGGTATTACCATTCTTCACTCGAACATCTAAATGTAAGCGGTGATCCAGTAAGCGGCAATGATGAACCAGTCAGCTCACGCATCAACATAAATCACAGACCTTTCTTACCCTCAGAGATACCACCTCCAAATCAAGATCCATGGAAGTACATGAGTCTGTATGCTCCACAAGTTACTCATCGCCTAATGAATATTTATCAAAATTGTTTTAATCCAGCTGCATCTGATCTTGATAACAATGGCATACCTTTTAGCGGCGGGCCAAGTAATCCTAATTTATGTAATGAAACTCCCTGGGATGCAGATTGTGAATCATCTCCAGTTTGGAAACCATAAATATGAAGCATTTAAAACTAATTAGCATATTCTGTTTAAGCCTCGCGATGGGTGTATTTTTCGTTTTACCGGCATATGCCGGGCCAATTGATATTGGGCAGAATGTACTCTCAGACTGGTTAAGTCTCTCAGAAAAAGATCCACGTTTAATTGCCGCCGAGCTAATTAATGTATTAATTGGCTTCTTATCACTTATATTTGTTGTATTGATTTTACATGCGGGTTTTCTTTTTATGATATCCGGAGGTGATAAAGAAAAAACTGACTATGCAAAAAGAGCGATAGGTAATGCTATCATCGGCCTCATCATCGTTCTCTCTGCCTGGGCAATAACAACTTTTTCTATCGACACTATAATTGCAGCACTGAAATAACTTCATGAAACTCCGAAAGATTTTTACCGCATTAGCGGTCTTCGTCAGCCTAGCACTAGCAGGTGGGGATTTTATTCTCCCTGCTCATGCTCAAATTGATACTGGCTTAGATGCTATTGGTCAAACTGTTCAGTTGCCAGATACTGACCCTCGTATAATCGCTGCACGTTTAATAAATGTCTTTCTAGGTCTTCTTGGAATAATACTACTTGTCATCATTCTATATGCAGGTTTTTTATGGATGACTGCTGGCGGAGATGCTGCCAAGGTAGAAAAGGCTAAAGCTTGGCTCCGTAACGGTATTATCGGTGTAGTAATTGTCTTGTTATCATGGGCAATCGCCTCTTTTGTTATCAATTCTCTTATCAACGCAGCTACCGGCGGTAGCGGGGGTGTTGGTGGAACAGGAGGCACGGGCGGTACAGGCGGAGGTGGCTTTGGTGGTGGTAGCGGAGATGTATTCCGAATCGTCGCAAAAAGCCCAGAAGGCTCTGTTGGCAATGCTGACCTTGTAGTACGCATACTCTTTAATCGCGATATTGATGATTCAACTTTAAGTGCACTTTCTATCTCACCACAACCAAGTGGTGCTTGGGAGATCGATCCAACCAATTCCAAACGAATATTATTTGCACCAACAGATCCTTGTCCAGGTGTACCTCAAAAAGGATGCTTTGCTTTTGACACTCAATTTTCTGTAACAGCCAGCACAGATCTCAGGTCTACTGCTAATCAACAATTACGTTGCGGTGGTTTTTATCCTGATTGTACATTTACATTTACCTCAGGCAACACTGTCGATACAAATGCTCCAAATATCCAAGTCATGAGCCTATATGATGGTATGAGCGTATCAGTAAATACCGCGGTTGAGGTCTTAGCTCGTGCCACTGATGATATTGGAATTTCCGGCATGGAGTGGGAAGAGGGCGGTCAAATATTCCACAGTGATGGTCCACAAACCTCACCATCACCACAATCCTTCGAATCATCTGGCTATTGGGATACGGTTGGTAAAGCATTAAAACAAACCTATACAATCACAGTCAGCGGTACAGATCTTGATACCAACACTGGCTCAGAATCAGTTGATGTAATCGTCTTATCCGAGCACTGCTTTGATGGCATTCAAAATCAAGATGAAACCGGAACAGATTGTGGCGGAGTTGATTGTTTAGATTGTTCAGGTGGCGCTTGTCAAACAAATAGTCAGTGCGCTTCTGGGCTTTGTATAAATAATGTTTGTATAGAACAACCAGTTATCACAGATGTAAAGCCTCTCGCTGGTGCAGAGGGCACCTATGTTTCAATCTGGGGTAATAACTTTGGCGATACAGGTACTGTTACTTTCTTGGGTCCACCCGAGGTAACCGCCTCAGCACCTCAAGCCTGTGTAGCACAAGGTGCAACAACTTGGTCAAATAATTATGCATTAGTAGAGGTCCCAGCTGGCGCTGGCACTGGTCCAATAAGATTAACTAACGGCAATAGCAACTTATCAGATCAAACAGATGATACACTTGGTCCTGCTTTTGAATACACAGTTAATTCCGACATTATCCCAGGGCTTTGTGGTGCTACACCAACCGAAGGTACACCCGGTACTAATGTAAGTTTAGATGGTACAAATTTTGGTGGTTCTGCCGGTACAATAAATTTCTCAAATTCATCAGTTCAAAGTCAAAATTGGAGTAACTCCAGTGTTAACTTTTTAGCCCCAGTAATTAATCCTGGTCTTTATCCAGTATGGCTAGTCCACTCAAGCGGCGCCGAGTCGAATAAAGTACCCTTCACAGTAAAAAGCTCTACAGCACCTCAGCCTGCTCCAACAATTACATACATCGATCCAACCTCAGGGCCTCGTGGTCAATTCATAACCATAGTTGGTGAACGTTTCGGTTACACACCAGGTGTTGTAAGTTTTTATGATAAAGCAGCCGACAAAACCTATACTGGTGATGCTGCATTTAGCCAAGGTTGTTCTGAGGGCTGGTGGAAAGATAATAATATAGTAATAAAAGTTCCATCCGTTGACGCTAATGTAACCAAGCCTGCACAATTCGCTATCTATATAAAGCGTTCCGATTCTGAACAATCCAATAATGTAGATTTTACATATACAGACGGACAAGCAGGCCCAGGTATCTGTACAATAAATCCAAACTCAGGCCCAGCCGGGTCATTCATAGAGCTTCACGGTGAAAATCTTGGCGCTGCTACACCTGGGAATCAAGTAATTTTTTCAACCAGTCAAATTGCAGACATCCTAGCCTGGCAACCAACACAAATTGATGTCACCGTTCCAAATCAAGCCATCACTGGTCCTCTTTTTGCTACAGTCTCAGGCCAAGATTCAAACTCCATGCAATTTGCTGTCGCAGATTGTCGAGACAATGCCGCTATTTGTGACTCAGGTCAAACTTGCTGTCCAAATGGTACATGTGTTAACGGAAGTTGTTCGCAAGCATCATTTTCAGCTTTATATTCTTGGCAGTTCTCTACAGGAGTAATTCCCAAAACACCACGCGTTGTCGAGTTCTGTGACTCTTCCGGCAACAGCGCTCAATTACCATCTCCAACACCATGGCTAAACCACACTGGCGGCGACCAGGTTTGTGTCGCTACGAAGCCACTGATTGGCATGCTATTTGATATAGATATCGACTGGCCACCAGCTCAGAGTGCGGATGCTTTGTTTTCGCTTAAAAAATGTATTGGCTCAGGCGCTGATCCATGCGACGAATTGGAAGATACTTCTATTACAACACCAGACATGACTTCCGGAGGAGATCCTTATGTATCCTTTGAGCCTTTAAATAACTTAGAACCAGATACTACTTATTACGTTTTTGTCTCCAGTGAGATCCGCTCGGCTGATCTCCAATACGGTACCCAGATGGATGAAGACACAAATTGCCCAGAACCAGGCCTAGGATATTGTTACCGATTCCGCACGCGCTCTGATACTGGCCCATGTCAGGTGGGTAATGTTTACGTAAAACCTTGGCAAGCATCAGTCCAAGGTAATGAAACTCAAGATTTTGAAGCTATTCCAGCAATAAAGAATGCAGAATGTAGCTTAATGGCTTGTGACGGCTTCGACTTTAACTGGGCTACTGACCCACTCTCAAAAGCTGAGATTGTTAATTCTGCAAACCCTAGTGCTTGTAAACAAACCGTTCAGGCATTTGAGCTCGAAGCAACTAATCCTCCGGTTCAAATATCTGCCGAGGAAGACCAGTCCAAACTTACCGGTTTTGCAGATCTATATATTCAATACATAACACCTCGTGTCGTAGCAAATTTCCCTGATTGTAGTACTGCATGTGCAAATATCCGTATTGGCGCACAATTAAATACCTCGCTTTGGAGTGATCCACCACCAGCTGGGCAAAATTCGGTTGAGTTAAAAGATCCATATAAACCTGGTAATTTCTATAAAAATGTAAAATTATATCGTTGCGCTACCGAAAACTGCTTTGCCGAAGATTTATTTGAAATCGAAGTCAGCGTAACGCTCGAGGAAATTTCGTCATTCGCAACTTATCAAAAGATCCCATTTAGCTTTATACAAATCGAACCGATTCAAGATTTGATCCGTGGTACATACTATCAAGTTTGGCTAAATGGTGGCGCAGGTAATCCAATTACAAGCAAACAAGGAACCCCTTTGCCCCAGCCGTACACATGGCAGTTCCGCACACGTCTCGATAACGAAACTTGTCAGCCTGAAGCAATAAATGTTTCTCCAACACAAAGAATAGAAGAAAAGGTTGGAGACACTGAATTGTTCACTGCCAGAGTATTAAGTGGAGCTGACGATTGTTCAGCAGAAGGTCAATTATTAAAAGTTAGCCAATCTTTCGATTGGAGCCTACCAACTCAACAAGTAGCATCATTTGTCCTTAGTCAAATCGATACTGGCGCCGATCTTCCTGCTGGTTGCTCTAACGATTGTTTAGCCGAAGGCGCAAACGGTATTTTTGGAGCGATTGCCATGTGTGGCAATAGCATCATCGAAACAACAGATGCTAATTATTGCCAAGGCGGTACAACTCTTGCAGGTGAACCTTGTAGTCTCTTCCCAATAGCTTCCGGAGCAGGTGAACAGTGTGACGGAGGTGCTCTATGCGATCTAAATACTTGTTTATGGAAGCCTGTCCCTGGTGGAGATTGTGGTAACGGAACTATTGAATACTCTCAAGCTGAAATGTGCGACCCTGGACTTCGTTGCTATGGAATAACTAGTACAACTCAATTAGGTCTAGAGGGTAGTTTATGTAATAACCAAACAATCTTTGATGATTGTAACGATGCAGGTGGTTCGTGCGAGGTTCAGGCTTATAATGGTTGCTCAGCTGGCTGTAAAAACTTAGGCGCTTCTTCTGTGCAAGGCACTACTTGTGGCAATGGCGATATAGCAGAGGGTGAGGATTGCGATTTGGGTAATGATAATGGCACAGGAGGTTGTTCAAACAATTGTTTACATTCAGGATCATCAGCATCAGTATCATCTGTCTGTGGAAATGGAGTTATCGAACCCGGCGAAACCTGTGACGCTCAAGTCCCTGGTGGCCAGCTCTCCTCAAGATGTGATCCTGTTCGTTGTGTAGATACTGGTACAAGCGCTTGTGCAACACCACAAGATCAAGATTGTTGCGGTAACAATCTCCCAGACGAAGGTGAGCAATGTGACGATGGTAATAAAATTGGCGGAGATGGTTGTGGCGCAAATTGTTTACTCGAAGGTTCATCATGGAAATATCCAACACCTAGTTTCTGTGGCGATGGTATTTTAAGCACCGGGGAACTCTGCGAATCTATTGTTCATACAAATGGCGCAACTGTCAGCGGAGCTACTGCTGGTATTGGTGATGGTAAAATAGACCCAATACAACTCGCTATCATAGATCCTGGACTAGGCACTCCTGACCCAATCACCAAAGAACTATCTACAACTCTTAGTTGCACTTATGATCAAATCACGGGTGATGCTATCTATGGCGTGGGTTGTGGCAAAACAGACGAATCACAATGTGATCCAGGATATGGTCTTGATAGCAATGGATGTTGTGCACCACGTCCAAAATTTGATCCAAGTAAACCTCTATTCCCTGCCGAAGATAACAATGGTCAAGGATTTTGTCGCAATGTTCTAATCGAAGCAAATTTTGAGTCACCAATGAATCCATCGAGTGTAATTAGCAACTTTGTTATTGCAAAAGAAATTCAAGGCAATGACTGCCCTGATGGCACCGAGGTACTAGCTCTAGATCAAAAACCAGACAATGCCTGGGGTTGGATTGCTTATACTTGGAACAGTTTTGTAAGCTGGATCAAAGGCCAGCCAGCATCAGCCGTCTATTGTACGCAGGCTGTCCCTGGTACTCTAGTTGCCAAAGGCACATCTACAACAGCTTTTGTTTACCGCTTGCAAGAGGCATTAGATCCAAACACACGTTACATTGTGCGCTTTAATGGTGACCCTAATCTCCTAACAAGTAGTGATGATGATATCAAACAAGGTATTCAAACAAATTCCGGAGTCTCAGCCATAGCTGACGTTGGTGGTGATATAAGTAATATCAATACATGGGAATACACCTGGTGGTTTGAAACAGGCGCTGATATTTGCAGAGTTAACAGTATTCAAATCAGCGATACCGGCCCAGGTGAACCTTTCTATTATAAGAAAGCCTTCGAAGAACATCTATTTAATGCAAGTGCCAAATCAGTACAGAATGGCCAAGCTCAAGCAATTAGCCCAATCCCTGGTACATACAACTGGCTATGGGAACCATGGGTTGTAAATAATCCCGAACTTGCACAAACCAATGATGACCAGTCCTCATATACTCAAGAGGTAACACAGTCAGCTATCCGAGCAACAGATCAAAGTGGCTATGCTTGGGTGTTCGCATCTTTAAAGATTACTGAGGATGCCTTGGGCAATGGCAATACAACAGGGCTAATGGTTAGCGGATCCGAGCCTATAACAATCTTCATTTGTGATAATCCATGGCCGCTAAGAAAAGATGAGCGCTTTGATCCATTCCGCGACGCAGATCAATCAATCGTTAATAGTCCAAATGAATTGTGGCTATCCGCTCTTTATGACGATCTCTTTACAACCTACCCCAATGGTCCGTTCTTCAATTTCCAAACCATGTATTGTAGGGATCACAAAAACGGTCTCCTGCCAGCATTACAACCAAATTTAATACCTCTATCTCTAACTGATATTGAATCCGGCATAATGAGGCAATACCTCTTAACATTTAATGTACCAGCTTTCAAATCCGACGGTATTGGCATTCGCGTTTATAAAAACCCAAACATGGATACACCTCTTGAATGGTATAAAAGACGCAACTTCGCAGGTTCTCCCGAAACTTTAGAAATTGATGGATACCCAGCAATTCGTGACGGTGGCACTGTATATTTGGGATTTGCCAATACAACTGGGTTAAAAGAAAAAATTTATCCTAACATTTTAGTCATCTCTCATAATGTCGGCGCATCGGTAGTAACGCAAGATATCTTTACTCGCCTGGTCAACAATCTGGCATTTAATATCAACTTTGAATTTGATAATGGAAACGTTTGTGTAAAAGGCGGTATAACTGGCGTTAGTCAGGGTGAGATATATCTCGATTCCACAACCAATGCTCCTGTCACTTGTGTTTCTGATTGGGATTGCTTAACCATCGATAATTCCCCTGATCAAAAGCTTAGATGTGCTAGCTTCAAATACAAGCTACAGCACGATGTTCAGCGCCTCGCACACTTTAAGCAAATTGATAATGTAATGGAGGCTTATTATAATCGCACAGCAAAATATCCGGTTTTATCAGAAGGTACATTCCAAAAAGGACGCACAAACTCTCGTTGGCCATCATGGCAAGAATCCTTAGGTGCAGATTTAGGTATTACTTTGCCAGTCGATCCTATCAACCGCTTTGTATCATGTGGCTTATGTAAACCAACCGAAAACCCTGCCGCTCAAAGCACTGTCCCATGTGCAATAGATTCTGATTGTAATGAAGGATATTTTTGCGAAGGACAAAATGGTTTTGATCCACAGACTTGCTGGAACCCCGAAGAACTACAATTTATGTGCCCTTATATGGAATCGGATGGTTCTCAGGCGCAAGTAAAATACGATCCTTATGGCACAGACGAGCCTTTTGCTCCATCTCGTTTCTATAAATACCGATCTTTTGATGGTGGCAGAAGGTATGAATTAGCTGCTAACTTTGAGGTACCGCCAGCAAGCTTTGTAATTGATGGTGTAACTGGAGCCCCGTTATATACAGAAGATTGGTGGATGCCTCCATATAACGTAGAACTAAGAAAATGTAAAACTGATAACCCAGTTTCCAACAATCGCTGGTGCAATACTAATGATGATTGTAAACCTTGTTTAGAGCCTAATAATCCAAAATGTCTATTACCCGCTCCTGTAAATTCTTGCCAGCCAACAGCGTATAGATATCAATTTAAAAATATCTGTAATAATGACATTATTGGTGAAAGCGGAATTTGCGGCGATGGTGTCAAAGGTCTTGTGTGTTCCGGAGGCGCCAACCAAGGCAGCGCCTGTGCAAACGACAACGATTGTCCAAATTCATCTTGCTCTTCAGAAGAATTTTGTGAATTAGGAGAAACAAAGATACAAACCTGTGATTTTTCAACAGCCGGTGCAAAAGATGGGTATATGTTAACGGTTTGCCAAGACTGTAAGCAATGGGTTCAGGATCCAATCTTATCTTCCTGTCAGCCTAAATTATTGTGTGGTAACGGTAGAATAGATGGATATTGTGGTGGTAACGCTCAAGGAGCAGCTTGTACATCTGACACAGATTGTGATGCTAATGTTACATGCGAAATTCAAGAAGCATGCGATGATGGTGTTTTAAATGGTGCATATGGTTACTGTGGTTTGGACTGCCAATCTTTCGATAAATTCTGTGGCGACAAACAGATAAGCCCAAATGAAGCTTGCGACAGAGGTACTGATCCACAGTCTGGAAATGGTGCTTATTGTTCAAACCCAGCAATGTGTTACGCAGGTCAACCTGGCCAGGTACCACTCGCAGAAACATGCGGTTTAGGTTGTGCCGGTAAAGCGCCATTTTGCGGAGATGGTAGAACAAGTAGCCCCGAACAATGTGACGGTGAAGTTTCAAGAACAATCACGGCTATCTGTGGCAATGGTCCGTACGCACAACAGCCTTGCAAATCAGATGAAGATTGTGGATATATCCAAGGCAAGAACGATTATACATGTGGCGCAACAGCTAGCATGACCACAAAGATAGCCGCACGCTATAATACTTGCCAAGGTGTTACTCAATCACGTTGCGCAACTGCTGCAAGTGTCTGCTTAACAGATACAGAAAGAAAATCGCTCATAGCAGGTACCTTATTACCTAATAATCCAAACATCGCTTCAACCTATGCCACTTGTCAGTCCAATGCAGGTTGCTCAGGTGGTCGTGAATGTATTCCACTGTCACTCGGTATCAAATGTCTAGATGATAGTCAGTGCTCAAACGCAAATATAAGCGGCATCTGTCGAGATTATGGCACTGAACACATTCGTCGTTGCGGCGAATCAGGCACTGCAGATCAATGTATATGGGAAAGCACTTGGAGCTCTTGCACGATCGCTAAATTTTGTGGCGATGGATTACTAGATCCAGGCGAAGAATGTGATGACGGTATTGATAATGCAACAAATAAAGCTTGCCTACCTACTTGCAAATTTAATGTTTGCGGCGATGGGAATTTATATACTCAAGTCGAAGAATGTGATAATGGCGACAACAACGGCAAAGCTACTTGTCAGGCAAATTATGGATCAACTTGCAACGACTGTTCTCTGCAGTGTAAAAATGTTGCTAAAGCAGGTGGTTATTGTGGTAACGACTCAATCGAGCCTGGAGAACAATGTGATGGTAATATTTCTATCGAACCCGAAGATTTTAGCTCCGGCCCATATATAGCAGGTTCAATCTTCGTCAGCAATCTTGATGCAAGTGGTGAGGCTGCAAAAAAATATGCTGGTGATACCTGTACAGATCCCCCATGTCAAATAATGAAAGGTAAAAATGGTGCACCAACTGATTTAACTTGTGAAAAATTAGGTTTTGATTTTGCATTAAATGATAATTTTAACCAGGCTATTCAAATAACCGATAATAATCTTGCATTTAATTCTGGCTATGCAAATTACATCTCCATAGTTAGGCTCATGGCAGATAATGATAAAAATGAATTAGTAAATAAAATTTTCGTTGATTGTGGCCTCATGGAGGATGAACAAGTTAGCATTTGTAATCCAAAACATTTACCAAACTGTATAAAAATCAAAGGCATGGGTACTTATTGGCTACCTCAATCAAATTGGCCAACAGTAAGCAAATTCCGTCAATGTGTCGAAATCCTCGGTCAGGCTCACGGTTTCAAGTTGTCTGATGTGTATAATCAAAAACCAAGTTGTTCAACAGGTTGTCAGCCAACGGGTTGTGGCCGTTGTTCTAACGAAGTGGGTGATGGCGAGATATTTGGCTACATCTTAGACCGTATTTGGCTACAAGCTGTACCACAAGCAAGAGTCACATTACAATACCGAGGGGTAAATGTTGAATCAGTTTTAACCGATGAAAACGGTAAGTTCGAATTTAACAATCTCAGTTCTCGTGGCGAATGCGATAAGTTCCGTTTAATTATAGATAAATACGACAACAATCCTTGTACCGAACTAAGTAATGAGCGTCCACCAGATGGCTGTGCTCGCGATATAACAGCCGATTTCAATAGATCGGTCGACGAAGCAGCAAATGGTGGTTACTGGCCATTCACAACAGATGAGTTCTCTATCGAGCAATTTCCAAATCAAGAAAATCTGGGCATGATTTACATATATCCTCGACCAGCTGCAGGTGAGGGTTATGTTTCGTACGGTAGACCATCTTTATACAATACAAATAGTTTTGCAGATCTAGCAAAATATATTGGAGAAGATAATATCCCACAAATAAGAAAAGTACTGACACCCTACACATCTCTTTGGGATCCTAGGTGGGCACCTCATATTGTTTGGCCTGAAAACCATGCCAGATTATTCCCATACGAAGGCTCCGGTCTAGTAACTTATAACAGCGCAAATATTTCAAATTTTGCTTGGGATAAGTGTAGTTATGAAAACAGGGGTACCTCAGCAGTCCACTCTGATCAAGATGGTCGTATGTTGGTTTGCGCCAGAGATTACAATTGGCTTAACCAAGGAGGAAACCTCAACCTCAACTTTGCTCCATTTACCGGTATGCTTTGTCCTAGTTTGCAGTGGGATAAACAAAAGGGCACTCAGTGTCCATTGAGTGGTACAACCAAATGCAACGAAAACTGTAATGCTAAAAAAGGCATCTGGGAGCTCGTCTATTCTTGGACAGGTCTCTCCTTAACCCCAACTCAATGTACTGCGTATTGTGATACCAAACCATCAGGTAATAACTGTCCAACAACCGGCAACCTTGCTTTACAACGATGTTACAACCAGGTTAGTTCCGCGCAAGCCTCTGGTATATTCAGATACGCAAGCCCAGTCGAAGATCTCCAGCAACCACTACATTTTTATTTTGCAGGGCCAGAATATGATCCAATTTATGGAGAATATACATATACTGCTGGCAAAGACACGGCTACATTTAACAACCTCGTAAGTGCAGGCAGTGTCTCTTGGAGTGAAAAATGGAAAAGATTAGATATAAAGATTTACATCTCAACCAGTCAGGGTATTAAAGAAATTACTTCAGTTGGCGGCAATACACGTGCAGATTTCCGCAAACCTTTTTGGCACTTGGCAAGCATCAACGCTCAAGGAGAGGTTAACGTAATTAATAAATGGTACGATGTTGCTGGTTTAGCTTCTGCTAATATTTTAGACACCGAAAATGGTCAACCATACCTACCAAGCACGCAAGATAATATCAAAGATGCTAAAGCATTATTACGTCCACCTGGTTTAGCGTGTTGGAACGGTTTAGGTGCTAGTTGCTCATATGATGTTAACCGTAATCCAAACAAGATGCGTTGTTTTGTGGCAGGTATGAGCCCAGCTGATAAAGAACTTGTAAGGTATCTTTCCCCTAATGAACAGCCTAGTACAATTGAAGCAAACTTAAATAGTTTCTTCAGCGCCCTTAATATCACAATTAGCTGCTATAGTAATAACAATAATATTATCTTTAATTCAACTAACTGGTAATTATGTCTAATCGCGCTCTCATTATTATCGCAGTAATTGTAACCGGCTTAGTAATTGTTACTGGTACAATTTGGTATCTCCGGAGTCAGGATGCAGGGGTTGCTGTTTATAATCCATTCCAGGTAAACCAACAAGTTGAGGAAGAACCTGTATACGCCCCGCCATCTGATTATTCATCCCCATCAGAATCAACAATTGACCTTCCAGCAATCAATCCTCCCGAAATGGAGCCAAATATCTTGCTAGAAGCAGAGCAATAAAATAACTTCATCTTTTAATTTCTTTCATTATTTAACTAATTTAGACCTATGTTCGATGCCCCTCCAAACCTCCCTGTAGAACCAACCGCTCCTACTGGCACACCACCTCCAAAAGCACCAGATGGTGCACCACAGAGTCCACAAAAAATGGACGGCGGTATTAATATGTCTGGAGCAAAAGAACCCGAAGATATTTTTTCAGATATTCAAGAGCCCACAACGCCATCAACTCCAGCACCACAAGTTCAACCAATGGCACCCAAAGCTGGATTCCCATGGAAGATTATTCTTGGAGTCTTGATACCACTTGCTGTTATTGGGATGGGTATCGGCGGCTACATTTTAGTTCAAAGTTATTTTTCAGGTGATGATGGTTCCCTAATTACAGATAAAGGCGAGTCAGTAGCACCGACAACAATTCCATCCACATCAGAACCTGTTGACGAGAGTCAAACGCCATCACCTGTCCCACCTCCTAATGAAGATGAGTTTGCCGCATCGCAAGCATCAATGGCTCTACTAAAAGCTCAGGCTGAGCAGGGCTTAAATGCGATGGAAAACGCAACAGATACTGGTATGATGATGGCTGACGAAATGATTAACCTTGGACAAGGTGATGTCATGATTCAAGCAACTGGTACAGACTCAATGATGGTAGATGATACTGTCATGGTACATGAGCCTATTATCTTACCCTTGGGTACAGATTCAGACGGAGACGGCTTAACCAATTCAGAAGAAACGTTACTTGGTACAGATCCCAATGTTACAGATTCAGACGGAGACGGGTTTGCTGATGGAGCTGAGGTTGAAAGTGGTTATGATCCAGCAGTAGCAAAATCTGCTCTAGCCTTATCCACAAACATGAAAACAGAGAAGGTTGGTACGGTAATGTTTGCTATGCCTAAAACCTGGAAAAGAAACCCAGGTCCTGCCGGATCAGTAGTCTTATATACAGGCACTCCAGCAAGTGTGAATGTCGAAATAGATACGTTCACTGGTGCATCAACTCTAATAAGTTGGTTGGTAAGCAATAATGCAGGTTCGAGCGTCGCTGATTATGAGACAGGCACAAACATGAATGGAGCAGATGTTGTATATTCAAAGGATAAGTTAACAGCTTGGATCTTAATAGAAAATTCGGTTTATATTCTACGTTATTCAACCAATGGCACAACAACAATAGATTTCAGTATGCTATACGAATACATGGTAAAAAGTGCCACTATGGCCAAAAACTAACAATCAATATGCCTGAACAAGAACCGACAAAACAACAGCCCGCAGTTGCTACGGATGAGGCTAAGACAGCTAAGCTAAGCCCTAAGCAGATTCATGTTATCCCGGATAAGTTCTACGGGGCAGCTTTAAAGACCCAATTTAAAGCACAGCAAAAGGAGTCAACTCCTAGCGATGGCGGTCCACCAAAAAAGAAGTCTGCATTAATACCACTATTAATTGGTGTAGTTTTAATACTACTTGTAGGAGTCGGAGGATATTCTGTATATACATATCGTGATTCTATCTTTGGCGCTCCACCAGCCGCAGAGCCAGTAGCAGAGGCTGAGCCAGAACCAGAACCTGAGCCAGAACCACCTCCTCCGCCACCAAGCGCTCCATCAAATCTTGTCGCAACATCCACAAATCCACGCAGCGTTACTCTTTCGTGGACTGATTCCTCAGATAACGAAGCAGCTTTTCGTATCGAACGCCGCCCAGAGGCACAAACGATTTACTCACGTGTTTCCGATTTACCACCAAACAGCACTACTTTTCAAGATAGTTCAGTCCAGGCTAGCACCACCTATTTTTATCGCATCATCGCCAGAAACGATCAGGGTGAATCACCAAGCAGCAATGAAGCAGGTGCTACTACAATCGCCTTGCCACCTCCACCACCCACGGTTGAGCCTCTACCTCCAGCCGGTCTTGATACGGATTCTGATGGCTTAAGTGATCTAGAAGAATCAATTTTTGGATCCGAGCCTCGTAGTCCAGATACCGAGGGGGATGGCTTTTTAGACGGTAATGAAGTTTTCAACCTATACAATCCCAATGGTCGTGCACCAGCCAAATTAACTGAAAGTGGCTTAATGAGAACTGTAACAGCAGATGTGGGTTGGACTATTCTTATACCAAAAGACTGGGAAGATGCTATGGATACCGAAGATGGTTCTGAGGCTACTATTACATCAACACATGGAGAATCGTTTGTGGTTAAAGTAGAAGAAAACCCACAAGGATTGGATATTATTGATTGGTATATGGCAAAAAATCCTGATGTAGACATAGAACAAATTCTATTTTATAGATCCAAAGGAGGCTACGAAGGTATTATTGGTGTAGATCTCCTTACTACGTTCATACCTTGGAAGGGGAAGATTTTTACATATACCTACAACATGAACGAGCAGCCATTTATAAACTATAGGACCGCATATTCTATGATGCTTAATTCTCTAGAATTATCTGGTTTAACCGTACAGATAGTACCAGCTGGTACCGGTCAATTACCTTTTGAACCAGCAGCAACGAAACAAGGAGAAATTACCCAGCCTATATCAGTTACAGAAGCTACGTCATCAGCCGGAGCCTCAGATATCTTTCCTGAGCCAGATGCTCAACAATAAATTAACATGAACAAAAAGGTAAATAATCTGGAAATAACAATACATGGCCAAGTGCCAGTGCCTTTTACAAAACAAAAAATTAACACAATGATAAAAAAAATTCTGAAACTTCACAAATCCACCGCCACAAGTATTGGGGTGGCTTTTGTAAGTGAGACAAAAATGAGTGCTTATAATAAAGATTATCGTAAGCTAAATAAGCCAACTGACGTCTTATCATTTGCTTACCACAAGTCAAAAAATCTAAAAAAGAATATAGAAGGCGATATAATCATCTGCTCCACTTTTATTAAAAAAGATATTAAAGGATCCGAAATTACTTTTAAGGAACAACTGTCTCGCTTGCTAGTACACGGAATATTGCATCTAACTGGTTTAGATCACGCAAAAGATAAGGAAGCAGTCGAAATGTTTGCAAAGCAAGAAAAACTATTACAAGCACTATGAAATCTCTAAAAGCACTTACAAAAAGTTTTTCTCATGCTTGGCAAGGTCTCTTAATAGCCTTTAAACAAGAGCAAAGTTTTCGCTATCAACTGGTAGGGGCGCTAATAGTAGCAATATTGATATTCATCTTTCCACTCGAAAGATGGGAGCGTGCTATACTTGTACTATGCATTGGTGCCGTGCTTGTGTTAGAATTGATAAACAGCATTATTGAACGATTTGTGGATATGGTTAAACCACGTGTGCATGAATATGCACGGATGGTAAAGGATTTGTCTGCAGCAGCAGTGCTGGTAATGGCCATAACAGCGGTTGTTTTGGCTATAATTATTTTTTGGCCGCATTTATATCTGCTCGGGTCTCTATGAAAGGGCAATTAATTGTAGGATTAGATCTTGGTTCATCGGCAATACGCATTGTCGCTGGTCAGGTTATGCCAGAAAAAGGCGAACTTGGGCCACTGACATGTATTGGAGCCGCGGAAACCAAGTCAGAAGGCATATCTAAAGCTAATATAAGCTCATTCGAAGACGCTGTGAGCTCTATTTCGGCATGCTTAGATCAAGCAGAACGCGTTATCGGTATTCCCATCGAAGAGGTTTATGTGAGTATTGGTGGGACTCAAGTTAAAGTTGAGGATGCAAAAGGAATCATTGGAGTATCCCGAAACGATCAAACAATTCGTCACGAAGATATACTCCGTGCTATCGAAGCAGCAAGAGCTTACGCTCAGGCGCCAAATTACGAAATAATCCACGTATTACCAAAAAAGTTTACTGTTGATAGCCAAACAGATATTAAGGATCCAGTTGGAATGCAGGGTATACGTTTAGAATCAGAGGCTAAAATTATTCAAGGTTTATCAAATCATCTACGTAACATAACAAAAGCAGTATTTCGCACCAAAGTAGACATAGTTGAACTAGTATATTCACCTATAGCCGCAGCCGAAGCAGTGATGAATAAGCGCTCCAAAGAGCAAGGAGTATGTGTCGTAAATCTTGGCGCTACTACAACAGGAATGGCTGTTTACGAAGATAACGAGCTCATCCATGCAAATACATTTCTCATTGGCGCAGACCACATCACTTCAGATCTAGTCTACACACTCAGAACATCTTTCGAGGTCGCAGAGCGCTTAAAACGTGCTCGTGGTAACGCAAAACCAGATTCACTAGACAAAGAGGACGTTGTGGATCTAAAAGATTTTGGAGCCGAGGTAAGCGAGCAAGTTCAGCTCAAGTTTGTTGCCGAGGTTATCGAAGCTCGCGTAGAAGAGATTTTTGAAAAAGTTGAAGAAGAATTAAAACGAATCGAACGATCAGGTATGCTCCCAGCTGGTATAATTATAACTGGTGGTGGTGCAAAGCTCCCTGGTATCACAGAGGTCGCTCGTCAAACCTTCCATTTACCAGCCAGCGTAGGTGCATCTCATCTCGAAAGCTCTGTACCAGAGCTAATTCAAGATCCTGCCTTTGCTACAGCTGTTGGTTTGGTTGAATGGGGCTACGAGGCTGAGCGTCTAGACGATGATAGAGCTGGCTTTGGTGGCGGTGGTAGAATTGGTAGCTTATTCAGCAAAGCTTCCGAACCCATCAAAAAGATTTTTAAAAGTTTCATGCCTTAAATCCAGCATAGTCCAAAGTCAAAAGTATCAAGTATAAAGAGTAATTTTAGAAATAAAAACAAAGTAAAAAAGCTTTGTTTTTTATAATTCTAGTTACTTTATTCTTGTCACTTGTTACTGTTTGTGTTGTGGATAAGTCTAGAAAATAAAATACTCAAAACGCTTGACGCATAACTTGTAACTGGGTAAGCTCATAAGACTAAAGAGCAATTTTTTAGCTCAATAGACATTACTTTGTTCACTATTGTTACTCATTATATGCCAGAAATTAAGCCAGACATCGAAACATCTGCCAAAATAAAAGTTATTGGAGTGGGCGGATCCGGAGGGTCAGCAGTTAACCGCATGATCCAAGCCAAAATTCGTGGCGTGGAATTTATTGTCATGAACACCGACGTTCAGGCATTGCATGCTTCCATGGCAGGTAAAAAGATTCAGCTTGGCAAAACCGTGTCACGGGGTCTTGGTGCTGGCATGAATCCAGAAGTAGGAGCACGAGCAGCAGAAGAAAGTGCTGATGAGATTCGCGAGGCATTAAAGGGCGCTGATATGGTTTTCATTACAAGTGGTATGGGTGGTGGTACTGGATCTGGCGCAGCACCAAAAGTCGCAGAGATTGCGCGCGAGCTCGGTATTCTTACAGTCGCTGTTGTAACACGACCATTTCAATTCGAGGGTTATCAACGCAGAGCAATCGCCGATGAGGCTCATGAAAAGCTCAACCAACACGTAGATACAATCATCACAATTCCAAACGACCGCATTCTCCAGATCATTGATCGTAAAACATCTATCATGGATGCTTTTGAAATTGTCGACGATGTACTGCGTCAGGGCGTTCAAGGTATCTCAGATATTATCTCTGTCCCTGGCCTTATCAATGTTGACTTTGCTGATGCACGTTCAATCATGGAAAACCGCGGCTCGGCGTTGATGGGAATCGGTAAAGGCAATGGTGAAAACCGAGCCGCAGATGCAGCTAAAGCTGCCATAGCATCACCTCTACTCGAAGTCTCCATCGACGGAGCGAAGGGCATACTCTTTACTGTCACCGGTGGTTCCAACCTAGGCATGTACGAAGTAACAGAAGCAGCCAAAGTCATTACAGAATCTGCAGATCCACAAGCGCGTATCATTTTCGGCGCCATACTAGATGAATCACTTAAAGATGAAGTAAAGGTTACAGTCATGGCTACAGGTTTTGATGATAGGCCAATTGCTCAAAGATCCGTAGTTGCTGGCGGTGCTTTCACCCAAGAGCAACCTGCAGAAAAGATGAATTTTCAAAAACCAATTCCCCAGCAGCAATCACAGCCACAATTCACTAAGCCATCTTTGGAAACAACACTTAAAGACGTTCAAGATCAGCAAGAGAAGATTTACGAGGAGCCAAAGAAAGAGGCAAAACCTGCAACTCATCAACCACATATTCAACCACCAAGTTACGCACCTGTTGTAAAAGAGACACCTAAGCCAGTTCAGCCTCCACGCGTAGCTCCAGAGAAAGAAAAAACAGAAGAGGAAGAAGTAGCCGACATCCCAGCTTGGTTCAGAAAAAAGATGATGTAATATCTGACAGTTATAACGTCATAACAATATAAAGTCGTAATGTCTTAACGTCATAACGGGGGTGGGGAGGACAGCATGTTAAGACGTTAAGATATGTCCCTAAGGTCGGTTACGACGTGTTCATATTTGTATACATTTGGTAAATATTTGATTAAGTTTGTATAATGAATGTATGCATTGCCCAGTTTGCAACAATCAAGACACTAAAGTCGTCGATTCCCGCTTAAGCAGTGATGGTATTAGTATTCGCCGCCGCCGCGCTTGTGACGCTTGCGAGCACCGTTTTTCAACCGTCGAAGAAATCGCACTTTTAGATACGACTATAATAAAACGTGATGGAAGGCGTGAGGCATATAATCGCGATAAAATGACATCAGGCTTGCGCAAAGCGCTTGAAAAGAGATCTTATACAGAGGATGGCTTTAGGAGCATCGTCCACTTTATAGAAAGTGATATCGCCAAGAAGGGCTCAGCAGAGATTACATCATCCAACCTCGGTGAGATGATAATGACTCACCTTCGTGGATTTGATAAAGTTGCATATATCAGATATGCATCAGTCTACCGCGCCTTCGAGGATGTCCAAACATTTCAAAAAGCCTTAGACGAGCTCCGCTCCAAAAAGAAAAGAAAATAATAATCGAGCAAAGTCTCGATTTTTTGTTACATGTTACAAGTTACAAGTTACATGTTAAAATGATTGCATTATGCCAAAACTCAAAAAGCGTACCAAGATCGTTTGCACTATCGGCCCAGCCGTTTCATCTCCAGAAAAGCTTGGAGAACTAATGGACGCTGGAATGAACATTGCTCGCCTTAACTTTTCCCACGGAACTCACGAGGATCACAAAAAGATGCTTAACCGAATTCGCGCACAAGCTAAAAAGCGAGATATTGCTGTTGGCGTCTTACTCGATCTCCAGGGTCCTAAAATCCGCACCGGTGATTTGCCAAAAGAGGGGATAGAGCTCAAAGCGGGTGACAAAGTAATCCTCACAACTGCGCCACGTGCACCTAAAGGCAAGATACCTCTCACTTATAAGGATCTTCATAAAGATGCAAAAGCAGGTCAAAAAATTCTCATGGACGATGGCCTCATGGATATGAAGGTCACAAAAGTCACCGGCCGAGATATTCATTGCTTGGTAGGCACGGGTGGTACTCTTTTTTCCCACAAAGGCATCAACCTACCCGAAACAAAAGTCAGCGCCTCAGCTCTCCCCGCTAAAGACAAAAAAGATGCCGAGTTTGGAGTAATTAACGATGTTGATTGGATGGCACTCTCATTTGTCCGCAGCGCATCAGAGGTCGTTGATCTAAAAAAGCTCATAGAAAAATACGAAAAGAAACACAAGAAAAAATCAGCTCACTCTATCCGTATAATTGCCAAAATTGAAAAGCAAGAAGCTGTGGATGATATTGATAACATTCTAAAAGTTGTAGACGCTATAATGGTTGCTCGCGGTGACCTTGGTGTAGAAATCCCAGCAGAAGAGGTGCCACTCATCCAGAAGATGTTGATAGAAAAAGCGCGTCAAGCTGCAAAGCCCGTCGTAGTCGCAACGCAAATGTTAGATTCCATGATTCGTAATCCGCGCGCCACACGAGCCGAGGTCTCTGATGTCGCAAATGCTATCATCGATCACACAGATGCAATTATGCTCTCAGGTGAAACAGCTGTTGGTAAATATCCAGTTGATGCAGTTAAAACCATGACACGTATAGCTCAAAAGACAGAAGCATCAAAGTTTGATGACACAGACCTATCAGATATTAAACTTTTCAAAAACGAGGAAGAAGCAGTTTCAAACGTTGGAGCCATTCTCGCAAAAACCACCTCCACAAAGCTAATATTAGTAACGTCTATGACTGGCGCTGCAGCGCGTATTGTTAGTCGTTACCGAGCCGAGTTCCCTATATACGTCGCAACTCACGACAAACGTGTTAGCCGTCAATTAGCTATGTCTTGGGGTGTAACATCTTTTGTTCTCCCAAAGTGCAAGTCTTCCGAAGAGCTTGTTGAAAAAGCTGTGGATCACCTGGTAGCAAATAAGTATGTTAAAAAAGGAAACAGTATCGTAGTCATCACCGGTCAACCAGTTGGCATCCCCGGCAATATCAACTCTGTAGAAATTATCAAAATTGGTAAATAAAAAAAAGATCCACATTAGTGGATCTTTTAAATTCTATATTTATTTAGGTAATTCGGTTTTCCCAATCCTCAAAATCAAATCCCACTGTTCCTCGCTTACTGGCATTACAGATAACTTTGGTTGGCTCTTAAGAGGCAAAACGTTCAACATTGGCGTATTTCTAATTTCATCCTGGCTAACAGGTCTCTCGATTTTGACTACTGGTTCAACATCAATCACAGCCCAATTGCCCTCAGAACTCTCTGGGTCATCATAAGCCTCAGATACAATCTTCATTACTCCCATAGCACCAGGCTCTGGTTCCATGTGAAACATAAAAGCCAAATCCCCGGGTTTCATCTCCCGTAGATTATTGCGAGCTTGGTAATTCCGCACTCCATCCCAGCGCGTTTTACCATTTTCTGTGAGCATATCCCAATTAAATAGTTCGGGATTTGTCTTCATGAGCCAAAAAGCCATATATCCCCAGCATAGCACGATGACAGATTTTGACTAGTATTTGCTTTTTTTAGCATCAATATGTACATTTACGATTATTTATCATAAAAATAGAGATTTTATGTATTTTTTATGAAAAACATGTATACTAAATACATAACTTAATTAACAGATTTTATGAAAAAAATACTATTAATCATTTCGATATTTATTTTTTTTGCAATAGCGCATAACATACAAATAGTTGATGCAAAAGTCAGATCAAATGAAATAAATGCAGTAGGAAAGATCTATATTTTCACAGATGATTTCAACCATGATGAATATGTTAGCACAGGTTCAGGTACCATTGTTGATGATGATGGATATGTATTAACTAACTACCACGTCATCGAAGATCTACTTTTCAATGAAAGATGGGAAGCTGTTTATTGTTATACTTACGATGAAACCAAGATGCCAAATTGTAGTTTTGCATTAAAGCTGGTTGCGCATAATGATTCCTTAGATCTTGCTTTATTGAAGATAGCCCATGTGATACAAACTGATAAAAGCAAGGTTCCATTCGAACAACATAAAGATGATAATCAATTGTTTCTTCCGTCCGCCTATATTCCTGAGATATATGATAGCTATGGTGTAGAAATTGGTGAGAGTATCACAATACTTGGATATCCCGGTACTGGTGGACATTACATTAATTATACCAAGGGTGCTGTTAGCGGTTTTGATTCACTTTACTACGAAGGTGAATATTTAGAGTGGCAAATAAAAACAGATGCTGATTTGGATCACGGTAGTTCGGGTGGTGCAGCTTTTGATGAATGGAATAATTTTATTGGAGTACCGACAAGTGTTGTTACCGATGCAAATACTGTTGGTTATTTAATCTCTTTGCCAATTATAAATTATTTTCTAGCTTCTAATGAAATATCGCTTGGTGCATCATCTGGAATGTGTTACGACCTAAGCAATGGATATTTTGATTCAGACCAAGATACGTGCTTATGTTATGAGGGTTACGATTGGAGTGATAGTATCAAGGGCTGTGTGGAAGTACCTGTTCAGATAACTTCAACAGAGCTTACAGATAATGTTGGAGATAATAGTGCTGTAACAGACGTGTCTAGCAATCTCATGGTTAATGTAGATCAAACCGATGATGCATTCGTCAATTCAGAAATTAGTAAGATCTTAAAAGTTGATAGCCAGCTAGTTGATCGTCTCGTGGGTAGAATTTTATTACAAGTCGAGGATCATGGTGAGGCTTGGTATATCGACCCTACAACCAAAAAACGATTTTATATGAAAGATGGCCCAACAGCATATGAAATGTTACGAGCTTTTGGCTTGGGAATTATCAATACTGATCTAGAAAAACTAAAAAACGGTGACAAAGCTTTATTAGCTCGTTTACGAGGGCGTATTGTACTTCAAGTTCAAGAGCACGGTGAAGCTTATTATATTAACCCTGCTGATGATATGGTAATTTATATGAAGGATGGAGCAGAGGCTTATAGGCTTATGAGATTTTATAGTTTGGGAATTACAAATAATGATTTACTTCATCTGCCTATTAAAAAATTTATCCCAATAAATTAAATCTAAAAACAGCCATTCGGCTGTTTTTTTAAGCGTTTTACAATAGATCTTGCCAATTTATAAGCATTGTGATAAATTACGGCTCACAAAGTCATGGGTTCGTGGTGTAGTCTGGTTAACACGTCACACTGTCACTGTGAAGATCGCCGGTTCGAATCCGGTCGGACCCGCCAGTACCAAAACAGCCGAAAGGCTGTTTTTGGTTTGTATAAAAAAACCGCCTTTATCAAGACGGTGTATCAGTACTGTCAGGCTTTTCAGCTTTGTCCAATCCTTTGCCGGCATCATCAATCTCTTTGTTCTCTCTCTCACGGACAAGCTCATTTTTAGCAAGTTCATTGAACTCATATAGGAAAGCCTTGAGGCAGAGTTCTGCGTGCTTTTCATCAAATACTTGCAGCACTTCCTGTACCATCCGCCCACCGGTCAAAAGTCGCGAGACTTTTTTGGGCTTGGGCACTAAAACGACTATTGGGACTTCATGCTCATTAGCCCAACCAACCTCAATTCCAGCCCCCCAAGAAGGTTCAATCGCATACACAATCAGAAGCGTTGTCTGTCGTGTGACGGTATGTCTCTCAGCCTCGTAGACCAGCGCATCTTCGATGTCAGCATTCTTGATCGGGTCATAATGCTCATGCGGAACAAAACCACGGACGCCAAGAATCTCCTCGCAGACATCGCCTAAGCGAACGTAGAACTCCTTAACCGCATCTCGATAATCGAGAGACAACTCTGTCAGCGCTCCACAGATGTAAGGTGCTTTTACTTTGGTTTCATCACTCATCGCACACCTCCTTTGAGTTCGCTCAACCTTAGCTAGGGAGTTAGAATCTTTCAAGTATTGCCCTAAACCCTCTTTTTCGCTACGATTGCCTGCATATGGCACAACAAACAGACGAGCGACAAGATCGCATAAACCGCCGCGAGGCACTCATCCAAAAAGGAATCGAACCACATCCAGCAAATTTTGACCGAACGCATCATCTCTCTGAATTAGTAAACGTCAAAGATGGCGACGAGGCAAGCGTTTGCGGGCGCATCATGCTTCAACGCGTTATTGGCAAGCTTGCTTTCTATCAACTTCAAGACGAATCTGGCCGCCACCAAATCGGCGTTAAAGTCGACGATGTGGGAGTAGATAACTACGAGCTCGTAGATCTTTTAGATCGCGGTGACTTTTTAGGTGTCACAGGTCTCAAGGGAGTCACAAAAACTGGCGAGCCTACTGTTTGGGCAACATCTATCAAAATCCTCGGCAAAAGCCTTATCCCACTACCAGAAAAATTTCATGGTATATCTGATATAGACGCAATCCACCGTCATCGCGAAATGGACTTGGCTTCAAACCGCGAATCTTTTGAAAGATTTAAACTACGAAGTACTTTTGTATCCAACTGTCGCCATTATCTCGAAGAGAATAAATTTATCGAAGTAGAAACACCTATCCTCACATCTATAGCTACTGGTGCTGCTGCTCGCCCGTTCCTCACGCATCACAATGATTATGATATGGATATGGTTTTGCGCATCGCTCCCGAAACTTATCTTAAAAGATTGATTGGCGGTGGTTTTGAACGTGTTTTTGAAACTGCTAAATGCTTTCGTAACGAAGGCTCCGACCCATCACATGTTCAGGAATTTACTCAAATCGAGTATTACGTTGCCTATAAAGATTTCGAATGGAACATGGACTTCACTGAAAAGTTTTTACGCGATGTTTTGCAAAAAACTTTCGGGACTCTACAGTTCGAAGTCATCGGAAAAACAGGAACTAAAAATACTATCGATTTATCCCAACCAATCCCACGTTATTGCCTAACAGATTTAATCAAACAAAAATCTGGAATCGATGTACTTGAATTTACAGAAACATCCGAATTAATTGCTGCCATGAAATCTCGTGGTATCGAGGTAGAGGATGCAGATAAAAAAGGTATGGGCACATTGATTGACGATCTTTACAAGCATACTGTACGCCAAGATTTAATTGCGCCTTGTTTTATAACCAAGCACACAACCGAGATGAAGCCCTTAGCACGTCGCAGCAACGATGACCCTCGCTTGGCTGATACTTTTCAATTAATTATTGCTGGTTGGGAAGTTTTGAATGCATATTCTGAGTTGGTTGATCCTGTAGATCAGATCGATCGTATGAAAAAACAATCCGAGTTTCGAGAAGCAGGGGATGAAGAAAGTTTTGAACTTGATGAAGATTTTATCCAAGCTATGGAAATGGGATTCCCACCAATTACAGGCTGGGGCATGGGTATCGATCGCATTTTCGCACTCCTTACAGGCCAATCCAATCTTCGTGATGTAATCTTCTTCCCAATAATGAGACCAGAACAACAATAGCTATCATGACTAGTAATCGTAATTTGAATATGAAGCGTACTATCGAAGATTTTGTTTGCGAAAAATGTGGCAAAGAAGTTAAGGGTAACGGCTACACAAATCAATGCCCAGCTTGCTTGTGGTCTAAACATGTCGACAATGTTCCAGGTGATCGTGAATCAGAATGTGGTGGCATGATGAAGCCTATAGGCGTAGAGGTTAAACAGGGTGTGATAGACCGAGTCGTTTTGAAATGTGAAAAATGTAAGTTTGAACGACCGTCGCCAGTGTTAGCGGATGATAATCGCGAAGAGCTAATCCGCATCTCCGTCCAAGACCCCAGAACCAACTAAGCCATCAAAATCAAAGAAACGATATGCTGAACTCGTTTCAGCAACGTTTCAGCATTTAGCGAAAAAAAAGCCCCTCTTGTTTAGAGGGGTTTAAGCTATTCCACTGTATATCGCGGAATTGTGAAGGAACAACTTGAAAAGTCGAAGCATTTGTATGTTGGGTCGAACGACCAATCACAGCTTTCGACATTTACTCGCAGGCTTTCTTTTGAGCGAGCTGTTGGGTAGGGGAGCATTCCATCCACAAAGCAGCTCGGATCACTCTGGTGGAACCAGGCTGATGATCTCTCGGGTGTCAGCGCGTAAACTCCGGGTTCTGATTCATCTGGTACAACGATCGCACATTTGCTAGCATCAGATGTTTTTTCGTTTACGTCGTATACCACCAGTGAATTGCAGAGAATCCCCAAAGCACCCAATTCAACTTCACCTGTGACTCTACCCTTGAATTCCGTCGCATTAGTTTGACCAAAGAAGGCCGCCAGATTTTCTTGAGACATTGGCAGAATGGAATCACTGGGTTCACCAACAATCATGACAGAAGCTAATGTTGCCGACGCTGCTACGGCAACGCTCTTCACCATTGGCAATGCGTCCACTTGCATGGGCGGATCGCTCTCAGGCACAAAAGCAGTTACAGCAAACGCTGCAAACAGCAGAATTGCTACAGCTCGCATCAACGAAATGTTGCGAGTATCACGACGATTTTTTTCCTCTTCACACACCACGTGGTCTAGCGGTTCAGGAGGCGGTTGCGCACTTCTTTCGGTCTCTGGAGGAAAGGGATCCGGAGTAGCTTCCGCATCTTGCGTTTCTGCAAGATCAGCCTTTCTAGCTACTATCTGCTCTGATGGGATCGTCAAAGGCTTCTGGATGCTTGGTGGAGCTGTAACAACCTCGGGTGCTTGAGCTAGGTGTAAAACACACCTAGATACGTTTACACCAGAGTTGAGGCAAATGAGGTCTGCTTTTGTCACAGCAACTCGGCAACGAGTTCCATGATCATTCCTAAGCCAGGCAGTCCCGCCAAGGCGGATATGCTCAATCACATAAGATACTGTGAAAACTCCAGCAGCTTCATCAGAAGCTACACAGTTGGTGAGCAATGCACTGGTGCTGTCTCTGGGCATCAAAGTGATAGAGCTGCCCTTTGAGGGTAGCGGAGTTCGGTTGCTTTCCGAATCGCGTTTCATGACCACATGGATCATCAGCGGTCCTTCTGCAAACAGATCGCTAGGTGCTTGGATTTTTACAATCTCTGCATTGCTTATGATCGTGGCTGTTGATGCTCGACCACTTTTTTGTTCCATGAAGCTCAGATGAGCTCCCGGATTAAACTGAGGCAAATCGAATTTGATTTTCGTTAAGCCTTGTTCAGCCTCTACTTCGCCAAGTGTTTTTGGACCACCATCAAAATCGAGTGTGAATACGTTTTTCTGTTCAGTCATTTTTTTAGCTCCATAAATTGGAAAGATCGGTTTTTTTGTTTGTTTAACAATAACTTGGTTTACCACATTTTGCTCTATCCGTCAACCTTCAAACGTCAAAATTGCTATATCAAAAAACCCCATAGAATCGCTTAGTTTAGCGTTCTATGGGGTGAGTCGTTATTCTAGTCGCCACATTCCTCGCACTTGACCTCGTCAGGGTCAGGTACAACGATGTCGCAGCCAGTAATATCACGGCAATTCCTCACCGCGTCATAAGGCGCAGGGGATTCACCGCAATTGATGCGGATGGATTTGCCACGAGGCCATTTATGGAACCGGTAACTAGCCGGATCCGTGTAACAGCTCGGGTCTGTCTGGGCAGAGATTTTGCTCAGATAGTCCTCCACAGGGTATTCGCCTGCAGCAATCGGCACACAAGCCTGACAATTCAGACCCGAAACATCAGTGAGCTCGGTATCTTCATCGTAGCTTGGCGGACTGTCGCATGTGATGCGCTTGTTGCCAAGCTCAAGGATGGGCACGCGGCCAAAGATCTTGCCGTCCTTCAACCTCTGACCAAACAGCAGTGACATGACATTGTTGTCGATGTTCCAGCAAGTTTCGGTCTCGTCATCAGGAGGATCAAGGGTGTCTTTGCTGTCGTCTGTTTTTGGCGCAGCATCTACGAGGGGCGTTTCGCTACTACTGGCTGCAGGAAGATCAAGAGAGCCTTCGCTACTGACTTCAGGAGCCGCGTCATCGGTTGTATTCGATTCAACGGCAGAGTTTTCAACAGTAGGCTGCGTTACCACATTCGTGGTACCGCGTATGTGCATGACTACTCCAGTACAAACCACAGCCATCAAGATCGCAATCCACACGGGCCAGTACTTGAAGTGGTCGCCGAAGGTGGGTGTGATCTTCTCAAGTTCACCAGCTGCCAAAGCACGAACTCGATCGAAGCGTTTTTTCTCATCCTTAGTTGGTTGCGGATCCAACGCTACAACCAAGTCTTCATACTTTTGCTTTTCGCGTTCGGCTGTTGTTTCGGCTTCAAGTGACGCTTTCAAACGCCCCTCCAAGTCAATAACTTGAGCTGACGCATTGCTGGCTTGAGTTGAAGCTCCTTGCAACCTTCCGCTGAGCTCGACTTTGTCTGCCTCGCACTGAGTATGATCAGCAGCCGAAAGCGTGCCTTGCGCAGCTTGGAGATCGTGATTCTTTGTTTCAAGATCAGCGATTTGTCGTTTCAAAGCAGCTTCTTCGTTGTCACACGCTGTGTGATCCGTTACAACTGCCTGAGCGGTTTGTAGCTGGACGTCGAACTCATTTGCTCGTTGCTCAGCATCCGCCACAGCTTGCTTCATGGCACCATGTGATGTTGCTAAGTAAGCAAGGATTACCTTTAGTCCATCCTCGAACAAGTCGAGTAGGTCATCAGGTACGCCTGCGGCTTTCTTTTCAGCCACAATGGCGTCAAAAGCATTGCCCCAGTCGGGCATGTCTTCATTGACGAAGGCCGTGACATCATCGCGACCAACTCCACCCAACACTCTGATTCTCATCAGAGTAGACAACTCAATGAGAGTCAGGTTCTCAGCAGTGAGCTGGATAGACTCGAGCGAGCCCACCTTGTTTTGCAAGGCATGAATGAGGCTAGTGAGCCTATCAGCCAATCCAGCATCACCTCCATGAGGGTGCGGATCAACTGTTAGCAACTCCTGCAAGAGTTCGCTGAGGAGCTTGTGCTCTTTCGCAAAATCCTGGCGGAGCTTTTTGGTCTCTTCCTCAAGAGATGCAAACTCGTGTTTCGCAACTTCGATCGCATCCTGCAGGCGCTTGCATTCCTCTTCAACTTTCTCACGCTCACCAATGAGGTGCTCGTAAGTATCGTCGCCAGGTTTTGCGTTCGCTGTGCTGGCTTCGTCGAGTTGTTTCTTGAGGTTGGCGAGTTGTTTGCTCGCCGCATCAAGTTCGCCTTGCTTTGCCTTCAGGGCTTTTTCATGACCCTTCGTGCGCTTTTCAAGTTCCTTGGTTACCCGCTCGCGCTCGTACGCGGCATCGTTCAAGGATCTTTTCAGAATATCGAGTTCTGCGGAATTGTCTTGACCTTGGGGCGGAGGCGGTGTGCCAGAGCCCAAATCATCATCATCTTGATTCATTCTCGGATTATATGTCATTTTGCACTCCCTACTTTTTTGTTTATTTGTAAAAGGACTTTCGCCCTTGTTATAGACGATGCGTTAACTTAGCATATTTTAGCCAAATTGTCAACCTTAGATAACAGAATTCGTGTTATCTCAATAACATTTTAATTTTTGTATACTTAGCCAAAAATCCACTTGTTTTCTGCCTGAAATAGCTGTAAAATATCTTAAATAAAGGACATATACTAATTATTCTTTGCTATTTTATACGTTATGCCTCAAAAACCATCATCCAATAATAGCGGCAAAAAACCAATTGTTTTAATAATAATGGATGGTTTTGGTATCACGACCAAGAAAAAAGGTAATGCTCCAATGAATGCCAAAATGCCAACTTATAGGCAATTGGCTCATAATTGCCCAAAAACTAAGCTCCGCGCCGATGGGTTAGCTGTTGGACTCCCAAAAGATGAAGTAGGTAACTCTGAGGCAGGGCATCAAACTATTGGCGCTGGGCGCCCGGTATTGTCTGACAAAGTCATTATCAATCAAGCAATTAAAGATGGATCTTTTCACAAAAATACAGCTTTCAAGCAAATATCTGATCATGTAAAGAAAAACAAAAGCACGCTCCACTTGATGGGCTTATTAACAAATTCACAAAGTGCACATGCTTCTATCTATCACGTTCAAACAATTATAGATTTATTGCAAAAACGAAAGGTCAAGCAGATCGCACTGCATCTTTTTACAGATGGTAGAGATACGACGCCATACCATTCAATAAAGTTACTCAATGAACTGGAATCACAATTACCAAAAAATGTAACTATCGCATCCGTCACCGGTCGTTTTTACGCCATGGATCGTAATCGTAACTGGAGTCGTACAAAGTTGGCATATGATGCCTTGGTTCATGGCAAGGGCTTAAAAGCTGATACAGCCACAGAGGCAATCGAAAAAGCTTACGAGCGTGGAGAGAGTGATGAATTTATAAAACCAACCCTCATAAATAGTACTCATCATCCAATTCACGTTAAATCTAATGATGCGATTTTATTTTGGAATCTCAGGTCTGACAGAGCCAGGCAACTCACCAAACCTTTTGTAGCAAAACATTTCAATGGTAACAATGGCAGTGGGTTTACTAGGGGTAAAAAGGTAAGCAATCTACTCTTTGTCACACTAACAGAATTTGGTAAGCAAATTGATCACGCTATAGCCGCTTTTCCTCACCATGAAACTACAGGTACTCTTGTAGAGGCATTGCGTACTAAAAAACAAATCTATATAGCAGAGTCTGAAAAGTATGCGCATGTTACATATTTCTTTAATGGAGGTTTTGATGATCCGCGTTTTGGAGAGGATAGAAAGCGTATCCCATCACATCATGCAAAGACTTTCGACACAGTGCCTCAAATGCGTGCGAAAGAAATCGCAAATGCAGTAGTAATGTCTATTAATAAAGGTTATGATTTTGTTTGCGCGAATATTGCCAATCCTGATATGGTGGCACATACTGGTAATTACGAAGCCACGGTAAAAGCTTGTGAAGCAGTAGATAAGGCACTGACAACCATTCAAAAAGCTATAACCTCGTCAGGGGGCATCTGCATAATCACTTCAGATCATGGAAACGCAGAAGAGGTGATTCATAGAAATGGCAATTCCGATACACATCATAATGCAAACCCCGTCCCCTTTATTCTTTTTGGAAACTCAGTCAAGAAAAAACGTTTACATGGTGGTACTCTTGCTGATATTGCTCCCACTATTTTGTCACTTATGGATGTCCCAATCCCAAAAGAAATGACCGGTAAAAATCTTATTAAATAAATATGGATAGACCCAAACCAATAATACTATTACTCCTTGATGGTTTTGGCATTGCGCCAGACTCTGATGGTAACGCAATTACACGTGCCAACATGCCAGTCTATAAAAATGCCATCGAACACTACCCAGCAATGACAGTACGCGCTTCTGGTGAGGCCGTGGGTTTATCTTGGGGTCAAATGGGTAATTCCGAGGTGGGGCATCTTACTATTGGCGCTGGGCGTATCTTTTTTCAGAGTTTGCCACGCATCAACATGAGTATTGAAGATAGTACTTTTTTTGAGAATCAATCATTGTTGGGAGCTATAAATCACGCTAAAGAGAATAAAAGTACTTTGCATTTAATGGGGCTATGTTCTCCTGGTGGTGTGCATGCTCATCTCGAGCATTTATACGCTTTACTAGAATTTTGCAATCGTCAGAAATTTAGCGATGTCGCTATCCACGCATTTCTCGATGGTCGTGATACGATTTATAACAGTGGTGTTAATTTTATCGAAGAACTAGAGAAAAAGATTAAAGAGCTTAAGGTTGGAGAAATCGCAACTGTAGGAGGTCGTTTTTACGCCATGGATCGTGACAATCGTTGGGATCGAATACAAAAAATGTATGATGCAATGGTTAATGGCGTTGGGGAGGAAGCCAGCTCAGCCAAAGAAGCTGTCGAGGCCTCCTACGCAAAAGGTGTTTATGATGAAGAGTTTATCCCAACTGTAATTAAAAAAGGAAGTAAACCTACAGCTACTATTAAAAGTAATGATTCAGTAATCTTCTTTAACTTTCGTCCTGATCGTGCCCGACAAATTACCAAAGCGCTAGCCCTTCCAGAATTCGACAAATTCGAGCGCCTTCAAATCGACAATTTGCACATGGTAACCATGATGGAATATGAAAAAGATCTTCCCGTCGAAGTTGCTTATCCACCTCAAACAATCGATACTTGCCTAGCTAAAGTCATCTCTGACGCCGGACTACGTCAGTTGCATATTGCCGAAACTGAGAAATACGCTCATGTTACCTTTTTCTTAAACGGAATGGTTGAAGAAGAATTTTCTGGCGAGGATCGCGCTATTATCCCATCACCACGAGTATCAAGTTATGATCAAGCTCCTGAAATGGCCAATGTGCAAATAACAGATAGAATCGTCAAAGAAATCGCTGGAGCAGGTTATGACTTTATTGTTGCAAACTACGCCAGTCCTGACATGGTTGCTCACACTGGTAATCTTGAAGCAACTATCAAGGCGCATGAATCTGTAGATAAATGCTTAGGGCGCATTATCGATGCTGCTCTTGCGGTTGGCGGAATCGTCCTTATAACTGCAGATCATGGTAATTCTGAAGAACTCGTAAACCTCACAACAGGAGAAATCGACAAAGAGCATTCAACAAACCCTGTACCGTTCCTAATCATAGGTAAACAACTCGAAGGTATGAAAGCCCCAACCGGTGACGTCATCGGCGGAGACCTTAGCATGACTCCACCAGCTGGAATGCTTGCAGATGTAGCGCCAACTATTCTTCGCCTAATGGGAATCGAGCAACCAGAGGACATGATTGGTCGGACTCTTATTTAACCTATGAATACGTCGGGTAAAGTCTTAAAGATCCTAGGTGATAAATATACAGAATCAGGTGCAGTTGATCTCGGTAATCCCCGAGATACTTTGATTGCCACATTATTATCTGCACGTACTCGCGATGACACAGTCTTAAAAGTCTATCCAAATTTTAAAAAGACCTTTCCAACATGGAAAAAGCTTGCAGATGCAGATCAGGAAGACATTGAACAATCAATAAAGTCCATAAATTTTTTTCGTAATAAATCACGCGCTTTAAAAAAACTCGCACAAAAGATCATCACAGATTTTAAGAGCAAAGTCCCAGGTACTATGGAAGAACTTATTACTCTCCCTGGAGTCGGCAGAAAAACTGCGAGTTGCGTATTATCTTACGAGTTCAAAGAGCCAGCTATCGCCGTCGACACTCACGTCTTTCGCATAGCGCATCGCCTAGGCTGGTCCGCATCCTCAAATCGCGACAACGTAGAAAATGATCTCAAAAAAGTTGTTACAAAAACAAAGTGGAATATCATCAACCGCACTTTTGTCCCCTTTGGCAGAGAAACATGTAAACCCAGTAAACCTCAATGCTATAAGTGTCCAATAGAAAAATATTGTAAATTTCAAGAAAAGAATCTAGATTAACCTAAATCTCTATATGAATAGATTTCATCATATAGGAATCTGGGTTAATTTGAGTATAGTAATTATTGTTAATCTGGGTTCTGTTTGTATGCTATAATATGAGCATGTTCGATGCTGATATAGTCATTATATTGCAAAAGATTTTTACTGCATCAGAAGTAGGCGAATGGATTTCAATCGCACTTGCTCGCGTTTGGATTTTTTTATTTCTACCAATACTAGCATGGCTTTGGGCATACGGATCAACACGCGAGCGCCACAGTGTAAAAGAGGCTTTGTGGTCTGTTGGAATCGGCGTATTAGCCTCAGAATTTTTAGCTCTCCTACTTATGAGAGAAAGGCCTTTTATCGCAATTCAAGAGGTGATAGCATTGATCCCATCGCCCCTCACAACTGCCTTCCCCTCAACTCACACAACTGCAGCAATAGCTATCACAGCAGCGCTCTATTTTGTAAATAAAACAGCTGGGCGCATCGGTGTCTTAATAACGATTGGAGTGATTGTTGGCCGTATTTCTGCTGGCGTACATTATCCAACAGATATTCTTGGCGGAATAGCCCTCGGTCTGCTAAGCTTTGCATTGGTAAGATTAGGGCATAAAGCCCTCCGAAAACCCATCAAAAAAAACGTATGAAAAAATTTCTCTTTTTACTCGGGATCCTACTCTTGATCCTAGGTATTTTTACAGCTTGGTTTTTCCCAGCTGCCTACATCGGCGCACCAGCTGAGTTTACAGTCAAAATCACCATTCCAAAAGATTCATCAGTTAGTGATGTAGCTCTTTTGTTAAATCAAAAAGGAATTATTACATCTTCATATGGATACCAACTGTTCGCGATTGTTGACGAAGCGGCAAGGCGTACCATGGTAGGCGAATATGATTTAGCGCCAGGTTCTTCCTATCAACAAATTGCTCGCCAAATATCACTTGGTCCAAAGCGCAACGAAATCTCACTACAATTTATAGAAGGTCAAACTCTTGATGATTGGCAATCAAAATTATTATTACAAGGAGTCTCAGCAACTTCAACTAGCGACCTAGTCGGCGACACTCGCGCTGGTAAATCTTTCACGAAAGGCTTAGAAGAACAATTTGATTTTCTTAAAGATCTACCCGAGGGCACCTCTCTCGAGGGCTATTTATTCCCAAATACTTATCGTGTCTGGAAGGATCAGCTTCCACTTGGTGTCGCCTTAAAACAATTAAACGAATTTGAAAATCAAATCGAGGGTTTCGCTGACGAAGCCGCTAAGCAAGGCCGTACACTACACGAAGTTGTTACACTTGCGTCTATCGTAGAAAAAGAAGGACGCTCACCAGAAGAACGTCGCAACATTGCCAGAATCTTCTTAAATCGCTTAAAGATAGGTATGCGTTTGCAATCAGATGCAACAGTCAACTATGTCACAGGCGATAATAACCCACGCCCAACTTTAAACGACCTCGACACAGCATCACCTTACAATACTTATAAAAATACAGGATTGCCCCCAGGCCCAATTTGTAACCCGGGCAAAGATGCATTAGACGCTGCCCTAAATCCTGCTGATAATAATTACTACTTTTATCTCCACGACGAAGAAGGAAATATCTATTACGCAAAAAACGCCGAGGGACACAAAGTTAACCGTTGGAAAGCTTATGGTGAGTAAACTCACCTCAATTAAAAATTACGAATTACAAATTAAAAATGTTGGAATCGCTATCGCGAAATTTATTATATGAAAGATAGTCAAAAGTCTCGTTTGCAAAAAGCAATCGCCGAATCAGGCTATTGTTCTCGTCGACGCGCAGAAGAGCTAATACAAGAAGGTATAGTCACAGTCAACGATGAAGTGGCAAACATCGGCCAAACCGTCACAGATGATGATGAGATTTTAATTGATGGCAAGCCACTCAAGAGTCAATCGCAAAAGATCTACATCGCACTCAATAAACCTGAGGGTTACACCTGTACAAACCGTCGCTTCAAAGGTGAGCGTAATATTTTTGATCTTGTCGACATCAATGAGCGTCTTTTTATTGTTGGTCGCCTTGATAAAAATAGTCGTGGTTTAGTTATACTCACGAACGATGGCGAATACGCACAAAAGCTCACACACCCTCGTTATCATCATGAAAAAGTATACGAAGTAGCAATCACAAATGATAAAGAACTAGATCCCAAAGACATCGCATCTTGTTTAAAAAAAGGTATCACAAGCGATGGTGAATTTTTAGTTGCAAAAAAAGCAACATATCTTGGAGACGATATCTATAAAGTCACTTTAACAGAGGGCAAGAAGCGCCAACTCCGTCGCATGTTCGGATACCTCGACCTCAGAGTCAACGATTTAATCCGTACCCAAATAGGCAGTACAAAACTCGGTGATCTCGAAGAAGGGGAATGGCAGGAAATCAAAAACCCTCAAAAATGAGGGTGAGTTAGGGGGAGGGCTTACGAAAATCTGGATTTGTGATGCGTATCATCGGAGGGGTGTCAGTTTTTCTAAGCGTTTGCACATCACGCTTTTTTAATGCGTTGAGTGCAACCTCGAGCCTACCAGACATAAAGTCACACACGAGCACAACTGTTCTGGGATCATTTTGATCCGAGGCTGCGATTATTGAAGCCACATGAAGGCATTGTGCAAGAAGTGATGGGTTCCTAAATAAAAACGTGTGATCACGAATACCTATATAAACTTCGTCACTTCGTTCATCTAATTCCTCTAGAGTAAACCAAGCGCTAGCTGGCCCCGTTAGGTAATACACAACAGGATGATTCTCCGGAACTCTCTCAACCAATTTAGCGTCATGTTTTGCAATATAAGCTAGCAACTGCTCAGGTTTCATTTGCCTAGAAACAAGGTGTAGCAAACTTGAGATAATTGCATGTCTTGGATTTAGTCCATAGATTTTTGCGACATTGCTCATTAACTGCACAGCATACAAAGATTGCTCATAATGCTTTTTTTGGAGTTTTTCTTTAAGGTACTGATCGAGTTTACTAGATTCCATTTTCCCTCCTCAAGTCCCAACTCTGCCATATTTTCACAGTTTTGTCACTAGTTACGAGTTCTTGCATATTGTCCGATAAAACCCGGCTTGATATGCTCTTATCTCAACTATGAAAAATATCGACTTCGTTTCCGAACTCAATCAAGAACAACTCGACGCAGTCCTCCATGGTGATGGACCTTGTTTGGTTTTAGCAGGTGCAGGTTCCGGAAAAACTCGAACAGTCACATACCGTGTCGCCTATCTTATAGAAAACGGTGTGCAACCTGGCAACATACTTCTTCTCACCTTCACAAATAAAGCTGCGCGTGAAATGCTCGACCGCATCGGCTTACTTGTTGGCCCCGAAGCAAAGGGTGTTTGGGGAGGAACTTTTCACGCCGTCGCCAATCGCTTACTAAGATCATTCGCTCCATCGGTTGGCTACACCCCTAGCTTCTCAATCCTCGACGAGTCAGATGCAAAAGCTCTCATGAAAGCTGTTTTAAAGGATGCAAAAATTGATCCCAAAGCGCGTCGTTTCCCATCGGCAGCAGTCCTCAAAAACGTCTACTCATATTCCAGAAACACTGGCACGCCAATGAAAGAAGCTGTCGAAATGAAACATCCAAATTTTATAGACTGCATAAACGATATGGAATGGGTATGTAATGAATATCAAAAACGCAAACAACAAAGTAATGCCATGGATTTTGATGATTTACTCTGGAACTGGTTGCGTCTTATGGAATCTCAGCCTGCCATCGCGCAACAAATCAGCTCTCGCTTTCAATATGTCCTTGTCGATGAGTATCAAGATACCAACGCTCTCCAAGCTCGAATTATAGGTAAGCTAGGCGAGGCCCACAAAAACGTCTTTGTCGTTGGAGATGATGCACAATCTATCTATGCCTTCCGCGGCGCTGATGTAAAAAACATTCTCTCTTTCCCAGATAATTGGCCCAATGCAAAAATCTTCAAGTTAGAATCAAACTACAGATCCACTCCGCAAATCTTGGACCTCGCTAATACATCACTTAGCTACAATGAAAATCAATTCGAAAAAAACCTAGTCGGTCTCAAAGACCCAGGAGTAAAACCAACAGTAATCGCTTGCCCTTCGGCACGACAGGAAGCAAAGTACTTAGCTGATAAAATTTTAACACTAAGATCAGGTGGCGTTGCGCTAGCAAACATGGCTGTGCTTTTCCGCGCTTCATCTCATTCTCAAGCCCTCGAATTCGAACTAATGAAACGCGACGTACCTTTTGAATATCGCGGAGGTTTAAAATTCTTCGAAAGATCCCACATCAAAGACGTTCTCTGTTACATGCGCTTACACGTCAACGGCAAAGACGAACCAGCCTGGCTCCGTGTCCTAAACATGCAGACAGGAATCGGCGCAGCCACTGCCTCCACCATCCTAGAACAAGTCCGCGAGTCCGCATCTAAAGAAGTTGCTCTTATCTCTACCGAAATCCAGATCCCACCCCGTGGCCAAGTCGGCTGGGCCGAGGCACAATCCGTCCTAATCTCAATGAACGAGGCAACTCCTGGTGCAATGGTTCGCGCCGTAGCCCACACAGAAAACTACAAAAACCATCTCGAAGCAGAATATCCAGACTGGCGCGATCGCCTCGAAGATCTGGAGCAACTCGCAATCTTTGCAGATGCTTACCCAGATACAGCCTCCTTCCTCGCTGACGCAACATTAGATGATGCCTCATTCCGTCGCGAAAAAGGTGGTAGTAATAATGACGAACGTTTAATCCTCTCTACAATTCACCAGGCTAAAGGTTTAGAGTGGGACACTGTTTTTATAATCCATCTCACTAACCAAGGATTCCCATCACCACGCGCGCTCGAAGAAGAAGGAGCTATCGAGGAGGAACGTCGTCTTTTCTACGTAGCATCAACACGCGCTCGAAATCGGCTCTTCCTTTCTTACCCGCAAGTCACAGGCTTTGATGCTATGACTTTCTGCCGTCCATCAATGTTTCTAGAAGAGCTGCCAAGTCACCTTGTCGAAAACGAACAACTTGCCAGATTAGCTACAAATTCCAGCCCAAGAAGTTCCTGGGGAGATGAAAACCAGAGTTGGGGAGATGAATATGAAGAACCAACAATCGAGCTCGATCACTATGGTCATCGTCGCAAGAGTCCGGCTAAAGCATCAACCCAAGAAGTAAAGGTTACCTCTGTTTGGAAGTCATCAAAGCCAAAAAAAGAACTACCAAAGATCTCACTCTTACGAGATGTCGACGATCTCTGAACCCTGATTTACATGATTTTTTCGATTTCAAACCGATTTTCATATTGAGTGATTTTATTTATACGAAAAATAATCGTGTTAATCGAAGAATCGAGCGAATCAAGGTTCAGACAATGGTTGACGCAGTCAATTCGGTTAGCTAATGTTTGGCCATGCAAAGCGGATATTGCCCATTTTTAGCTGAACCAAACAAACTTTGCGACATAGTTGCCGCAGGGATTGTTGACGAGTATTTAAAGCGCGATCCAGATAGTCGGATCAATATTGCAGTTTCCGGTGGCCACGGAGCTCTTTTTGTAGCAGGTGAGTTACAGTCATCAGCAGATTTTGATGTATCAGCCTGCGTACGACGCATACTAGGAAAATACGGAATCCCAGATGGTTTAGAGCCTTTCATTGCTTTAGAAAAGATCCCAAGCGAACGCATTATGCATGCTCGCCAAGCTTGTATTGATCCTACCCTAGCCTCTGGCTACGCAACTTGTGAAAGTGATTCTAGAATTCCCATGGTTCAAGAAATTGCGAATAGAGTCGCACAAGCACTCGAAGACAAACGCAAGCAAGATCCAGAGTGGTTTTGGATGAGTAGAGTTGGAGCAGTAACAGTCACAAAGCCTGGAAAAGTTTTTGAAATCACAATCAGGATTGATCACGGAACTCAAGATATTGGTACTATTCGTCAGGAGATTTCTAAAGTAGTAGAAGGTATAAATTTTCCTCAAGAGCACAAACTCATTATCAATCCATTGGGTGCCTCAGACTATCACGATCTTAAAACTGCAATCGGCCGCTCAGGAATCTGTCTACATCCATATGGATTGGCCATGCCATCAATTTATAATTCTAGTGGTATAGATTGGCACAAGGCCTCGGTTATCGCGCCAATTATCGCACGACATCTCGCAAAACAAGTTCTAAAAAAATCTAACGCCAAAGCTATCATGACAAGATTGCTCTATATACCTGGCGAAGATAATCCAACACAAGTCTGGGTCCGTGACGAAAAAGGTCAAGATCAATCCAGCTACGCAGACGGAATCGAGCTTCATTTACAAAAAGCAATGGATAGCTGGAAGCAATCCAACTTAATGTCAGATATCACAATCCACGGAATCGCCGGCAGCCCAAACCTCCCTTGGGAAGTCTAACTTGCTTAGGATTACATATAACAGTAAAATCTTTACATATGAATATAAACGAAGAATCCCCTCAGGAAGAAGTGGTACCAACTCAAAACAAAGAGTCATCATCAGATGAAGGTAAAACACCTGAAGATGCCGAAGTAGTGGCAAGTGAGCTCCAACTCGAAGAAGCTAAGCAAGCCGAACTCTTAGCAAAAGATATTGAGGCGCTTACAGAAAATGCAATGTTCACAAAAGCTGCAGATTTCATGCTTAATAAAATTGACGATAATATGGCTATGGATGTAGTCCGTAAACCGTGGGATGCATTACCAGAAGAAGCTCAAGATGCATTTTTAGCTGCAAGGAGAATCCCAAACCCATTAATATCTTTGTACCCAGCTTTTACAAAGTTACTAACAGATTTAGAGATATTGCAACGTAAGGGTGGAGCTGATGTTGATAAGGTCGCAGAGAGTATTCAGAGTGATCGTCGTTTTGATGAGCTTATCGCTAAAACTATTAAGGTTTTTCCTGAAGCTGAGGTCGTATCTCCAATTATTGAGCAGATCAGAAAATCTAAAGAAGCTGTTAGAACTTGGATTGGTGATCGCCGTAGTACGTTAAATGTCGAGCGTCAAAAAAGAAAGAACAACGAACAGATCAGCCAAGATGCAGAAAAAGAGTCAGACATCCGCGATCAAATAGGATCAGCTTAAAACAATAGCAATAAAACTAAACAACGTGATAAACGTAAATAGTTTTCCACTTTTCATACCTGGGTATGGAGGTTAAGATGCATTTACTATGAAACAAGGACTACATATCGCAACACTTTTGTTTGCAGTCATTATTATCGGAGCTGGCTGTAAAGCATCTGATTCACCAGTATCACTCGATAAATACCAAATGCCATCTGAGCAAGGTGATAAAGTAACACCACCATCAGAAAATCTGCCTCCTGCAGAAGTAGCACCTCCACCAGAAGCTCCTGCCGAAGAGGTGGTCACTTCTACACCACCCACAGAGCCAGCAGAAGAACTTCCAAAAGAAGAACCAACTAACTCACCAGAAGAAACAACTATGACACAACCAACCGAACCAGAGACACTCGCATTCCCGGGCGTCTTACCCGAGGCACAGCTCGCGGGTAAACAAATTCATTTAAAAACAACAAAGGGAGATATCATCTTCGAGATCCTAGGTAAAGAAGGCCCTAAAGCCGCATCCAACTTTATCTATCTTACAGAACGTGGCTTTTACAATGGCCTAACTTTTCATCGCGTAGAACCAGGCTTTGTCATCCAAGGAGGCGATCCAAGTGGCAACGGAACCGGCGGCCCAGGTTACAAATTCGAAGACGACACAGTCAACCTCCCATACAAAGAGGGAATAGTCGCAATGGCAAATGCCGGACCAAATACCAACGGTTCACAGTTCTTCATCATGCTAGCCGATAACCCTCTCCCACCAAATTACACTATCTTTGGTCGCGTAACTTCAGGAATAGAAGTCGTCAAAAAGATCGCCATCGGCGACGTCATGAGCTCAGTCACAATAGAGCCACTACAGTAACAATCAAATATAAGCAATAAAAAGACGCTGAATCGGCGTCTTTTCTTGATATTTAAGCCATTAGACTGTAGTATCAACACAATATGGATATTGAATCACAAAACTTGCCAAAGTGGGACTTGAGCGATTTTTTCAGCTCAATTGATGACCCACAAGTCTCAGTCCAACTTCAAGACGCTCACCAGAAAGCTACACTTTTAGATAAAAAATTTCGCAATAAAATCAACGACCCGCAAGTCTCGCCAGAGGTACTCTTAGAAGCTTTAGATCTATACAATGCAACTCTTGAGCAAATCTCAAAAGTCGGGGCATACGCTCATTTGGTTTATTCTGCAGACACAACTGATCCCAACAACGGAGTCTTCCTTCAGAAGATACAGTCTGAGTATGAAAAGCTATCGCAGACAATTATATTTTTTGAATTACAAATACTTGAGTTGCCACAGGAAAAATTAAATGCATTAATTAATGATCAAGTTCTTGCAACCTACAAGCACTATCTTACAGCATTAAAAAATTTAAAACCCCATCAACTTTCAGAACCTGAAGAAAAAATAATGTCCGCAAAATCTCTCACAGGTGGCCAGGCTTTTTGTAGATTGTTCGAGCAAGAAATGGCGGCAAAAGTTTTTAAACTGGATGGTGATGATAAAGATTATTGTGAAGAAGAAATACTAAGTCTGTTGTATCATAGCGATAGAGAAAAAAGAAAAAAAACCGCAGCAGGAATGACATTGGGTTTAAAAGAGGATATCAGAAGGCTTGCATTTATTACAAACACTCTATTGCAAGAGAAAAAAATTAGCGACAGATTCAGAAATTTCCCCAGCCCCGAAGCTGCGAGGCATTTGGATAATGAGATTTCTCAAAAAACTGTTGATCAACTATCAAAAGCTGTCACAGACAACTACCCAATCGTTCAAGAATATTACAAATTTAAGCGTGAACTTTTAGGCTATGATGAGTTATTTGATTATGATCGCTATGCACCGATTGAAGATTCAACGCCAAAATATACTTATGAACAAGCTCAGGAAATTGTAATATCATCATTTGAAAAGTTTGATCCTAAATTTGCAAAAATAGCTCAGGAGTTTATTGATAAAAATTGGATTGATGTAGGTACGCGCCCAGGTAAGCAAGCGGGCGCATATTGCTCATTTGTTACCCCAAGTCACCATCCCTTAGTCTTGCTCAACTATCAGGGCACTGCACGCGATGTTATGACCATGGCACATGAGTTGGGACATGGAATTCATTCTTACCTAGCTCGCAAACAAAAATATCTTGAGTTCCACGCACCTCTTACCGTCTGCGAAACGGCCAGCATTTTTTGCGAAATGTTAGTCTTTGAATCACTTAAAGAAAAACTTAAAGATAATCCACAAGCGTTAAAGAGTTTGTATATAAATAAAATCGAAGAATCTTTTGCATCTGTTTTTAGGCAAATTGCAATGTATAACTTCGAGAAAAAACTGCATGCAGCTCATGGTGAAAAAGGTGAGTTGTTGGTTGAAGAAATAAATTCTATTTGGCGCGATACTCAGTCAGAAATCTTCCAAGGCTCAGTCACTCTGACTGATAATTATGACCTTTGGTGGAGCTACATTCCACACTTCATTCGCACACCTTTTTACGTTTATGCATATGCTTTTGGAGAACTACTTAGCTTGTCTGTTTATAATCTATACAAACAGAAGGGTGATAATATTAAGCAAACATATTTTGATTTTTTAGAAGCAGGAGGCTCAGAGTCACCAAACGATTTGGTTAAGGGATTTGCTATGGATTTGGATAATCCTGAGTTTTGGGAAAATGGCATGGAGCTGATCAGGGAAATGATTAATGAAATGAAAGAGTTAAAAGCTTGAAGTAAAGGCGTCAATATGGCGTCTTTTCTTGATATTTAAGCCTTTCTTTGCTACTATCAAACCAATATGAAGCAAAAAATTATCATTATTTTAGGCATTTTAATGCTTATCGTCGTCGGAATCTACCTTGGTCGCCACTGGCTCCGGGATCAGTACGCACTTATGAACCGCCCAGATCTACCAATACCAACAGCTTTTCAAGATAAGACCAGCGCAGAATCAGATGGCGAGATCGATGCCGAGCTTCCATCTGGCCCCCCATCTCATATCGAGGGTGGCGTTTCTGAAAGTAAAAACTTCAAATTAGAATCAAGCCCGCAAACCAAAGATCCAATCAAAGATCCCGAGCCAACAGTTACCGATCCACTTGCGGGTGATGTTGAAATTCCAGCAGAGTTAAATCTAGACGTCCCATGGATGAGTCAAGCGCCGCACGCAAACTGGGATTTCCCATATCAAGAGGCTTGTGAAGAAGCATCCATGATTATGGTTGATGCTTTCTATGATCAACGAACCGGCAAGTTACCAGTCGATGAGGCTAACTCAGAAATCTTAAAACTAGTCGACTATCAAAACCAAACCCTAGGCGATTATAAAGATACAACAGCAGAAGATACAGCTCAGATCATCCGTGATTTCTATAACTATACCGATGTTCGCGTCTTCCCAGTTTCAGATGCTGAAGATATAAAAGCAGTCCTTGCCCGCGGTTACCCGGTCATCATGCCTTTCTGGGGTAAAGCACTCGAAAATCCTAACTTTAAAAATGGTGGGCCACTTTACCACATGCTTGTCGTAAAGGGTTACACAGCGGACGGACACTTTATCACCGGCGATCCAGGCACGCGCCTTGGCCAAGATTTTATCTACACATTTGAAAACCTTCTAGAGTCAGCTCACGATTGGAATGGTGGCAATGTCTCCGAAGGAAAGAAAAGGATGATCGTCGTCTTACCAAATAAAGATTAATATGAACCCTGCGCTAAAACGAACAGCAGGATTAACCTTGCTTATACTCGTAATCGCAGCAGCTGTCTGGGTCATTGTTTATTTTGGCAATCAAAATAAAAATACTGTTACAAAGCAACCTCATGATAAAATTATAGAAGATACTATCAATTCAGAGGTGACAGATGTGCCAACCTCAACACTAAATACAATCGAATTAGATCTCAAGGCCGGCGACTTTTTGCCAAATCCATTTCCACTACCAGCTACAACAACATTTTTCAATGATCGCTATTGGGTATTAGTCGATACTGGGGATGTGGTAATCGCCTCAGGTACTTTTCCTGGTTTGATATCGTCATATAGTGCCTTTGGTGACGTGTATTGGTACAAGCAATTACCAGCATCAAAGACTGGGGAATTACAGATCTTAGCTTCAGACGAAGGTCCACAAATAATCATTCCAATAAAACTACAAACTAAAACTCAAACAGTAGAGATCTACTTTCGTAATGCAGCTCTTAGTAATTGTGGCTCAGTCGACTCGGTTAAACGCACAATCGTCTCAACAGGCGATAACGATTTAAACTTTTACGAAGCCGCAATCAACGAGCTACTCAAGGGTCCAAATAAAAAAGAAAAAGCTCAGGGCCTTGTAACGATGATTCCAGAGCAAGTTGAGGTCTTACGCGTTGGCAAAAACGAGAAGGGGAGATATGTCGCGGATTTTACATCAGATTTAAAAGACCCAAATCAAATAGACTGTTTCTGGAGTATTACTAAAAACCAAATCCAAAAAACCCTCTCCACCGTCCCATTACCAGGAAAAACCCTCGAGGGAATAATTCTTATAGAGGGAGAGACAGCAGAATAGTAAGGATATGTCGCGACATGTCCAAACATGATTCGTAATTCGCACAGACCCGTCGAGCTGAGCTCGATTCGTAATTCGTAAAGTAATATGAAACAATCAGTTAAAATCGCCATAACAGCAGCGGCAGCAGTCGCGCTATTTGGATTAATCGTCTTGGGGCGTTACCTCTTTTCAGAAATCACTCGCTTGCAAGTGGGGGAATCACCCGTAACAGTCGAAGAAACAGCACCTACTTCAACTGCAATAGAAAACTCAACCTCAACAGATGAAGCCCTGCAAGCTACAAGCACAGACATGATCGAGTATAATAGTGGCGATGATTGGACGACCTTTGTTTTACCCGAAGGTACCACACTCACAAATCCATTTACCTTTAACGGAACAACTACAGCTTTTGAAAATACAATCAATTGGCGCTTATCAGATGAAAATGGAATCCAAATATCAGAAGGATATGCCAATGTCTACAGCTCAGACATTGGTATCCCAGGTCCTTTTGAAGTAAAAACATTTTTCAACATGGTCCCTGCTACAAAAGTTGGAGTACTAGAAGTCTTTGAGTTATCAGCTCGTGATGGTTCCGAAATCCACAAAGCAACTGCAAATATCACCTTCCCAGAAGGTTCACAAACTATAAAAGTTTATTTTGCTAACGTCACAAAAACACCAGAAGGCGATGAGTGCGAGGCAGTCTATCCTGTTGAGCGTATGGTCACCGCAGGCGATAAAGCTGAGATAGCTATATATGAACTTTTAAAGGGACCAAATATTATGGAGATAAACGCGGATTATTATTCATCTCTTCCAGAGGATATCCCAAACCCAGAAATCTTTTACAAAAAGGATGGTGTCCACTTAGATTTTTCTGACGCTCTCGAATATCAAGTCGCTGGTTCTTGCCGTATCCAAAGCATCTATAAGCAAATCGAGGAAACAGTCAAAGAAGCAACAGGAGAAGAAGAGATTACAATCTCCATCAATGGTCGCACCGAAGACATCCTACAACCATAAATGAAAAAGTATTTTTGGATCGTCATTTTAGCTGGCGCAATACTGCTGCTATGTTTAGTAGCTGCTTTGGTTGTAGTTTTTTCTCCAGCGCCAAAAAAGGCTATCCAAATAGCTGTCGACAAAAATCCTACTGTTAATATTGTGCAAAATGTTCTTGCAGAACGTAACACACCTAAAATTCAATTAAACACAGTCTCCAAGAGTCAGCTGGATTACGCAACTAACTATCAAAAAAAATGGGAACCTCAACCTAGTGCGCGAGTTATTATTCTTCCGCATCAAATCAGCGAAGCCCCAGCAATTAGTGGAGCGATTCACGCAATAAAGTCACCATCAGTAGTCTACTTAGTAGCTCCAGACACCGGCAAACTTTGCGCCACATCAATTTGCACAACAGACTATGGATTTGAGACACAAGCTGGCGGGTTACGTGGATCCAAAGATTATGTCGCAAAGCTAAAAACCTCATTGCCTCAGATTACAGTCATAAGCAGTATCTTTGAGCCTTCAAGTTCAATAACCTATCTATTGCCGTATATCGCCAATGAATGGAGCGGAATGCGCGTGGTTCCTATCCTTATCGATCCAAATCTCACCGCAGCCGATTCAGCTTTCTTATCCGAAGCTCTACTCTCTGCGCTAACGCGCGATCCTCGGGCGGTGCTAGTTGTTGCACTCGAGTCTAACCGAGATACCTCGGCAGAGGTAGCTGCTTTTCACGATCAAACCACAAAAGATGTAATCAGATCTTTAGCCGACCTAGAATCTGATAAAACAGATATTGATCATCCACAGATCCTATCACTTGCTCTAAAGACAGCGCGCAACCTCAAGCTCGGCCAAGTCACAGTTGAGTCACAAATCTCAACTTCAACCAATCAAACATCAAGCTACTTCTACTCTTGGTTTGCTCCTGGCACTATCGAAAAGCAAGAAGCTGTTACAATACTATTTTTAGGCGATACCATGCTAGGTCGTTTTGTAGCTGAGCGCAGTCGTCGTGCCGGCTCAAAAGATTATCCATTTTTAGATATCAAGGGAACTAACAACAGTTTTTTTCACGGTCAAGATATCGTTGTCGCCAACCTAGAAGGTCCAGTCACTTTACGTCGCCTAGCCCCAGATAAAGGTGACGTAGATTTTTTATTTGATCCAGCAGTTGCACCAATGCTTAAAGAAGTAGGAATCGACGCAGTCTCACAAGCTAATAATCACACACTCGATCAAGGACGCACTGGCGCTAATGAATCACGAGAATTGCTAACCGAGGCAGGTCTAAAAGTTTTCGGCGACCAAGTCCGCGACAATGCTGAGTCATCACTTACTATCATCGAAGCTCGTGGCCAAAAAGTCGCACTCCTCGGCTTTAACATCACAGACAATCCTCTCAACAAAGAAGACGCAGAAGCCGCACTCAAATCCGCCTACGAACAAGCTCTCTACGTTGTCGTCTTTATGCACTGGGGAGCAGAGTACCAATCAAATCCCAATATGACACAGATCGATCTAGCTCACTGGTTTATCGACAACGGAGTCGATGCAGTGGTTGGCGCGCACCCTCACTGGATGCAATCTGTCGAAGTCTATAATGGCCGCCCCATCGTCTACTCGCTTGGTAACTTCATCTTCGATCAAGACTGGTCCCGCGAAACCAACTACGGCTTAATCGCAGGACTCACTCTAAAACCAGAAGGCGCCGAGGTCCACTTATTCCCAATTCAACTAAAAGAAAGCCAGCCACACATCCTCCAAGGAGCAGACCGTCAAACTCGCCTAGATCGCTTAAGTAACATCTCGCACGAAAGTCTTGAAAAACAGATAAAAGAAGGCAGCATTATCATCAATAATTAAAATTAAAATTGGCTTAATTTAGCTAAAATATACCCTTAGACCATTGACAAAATGGCTTTTTTATGCTATATTATCACGTTAATGGCTCTTTCTAGCTAAAGAATTTGTTAGATAAAAACGTAAACAAAACCCAGGAGGGTGTTATGGAAAAGATCAATCTCGACCCCACCAATCACCTCACCGCCGAAACCACATCAGCCTGGATCATCATGATCATGGGCGGCTACTTCCACAACAGCGCGAGGGGTGACCTACCGACTCGCGTGCTCCGGATCTATTTCGCTAGCATGGATGAATACGTGTTGCGAGAAGGCGCCACGGATCCCGGACATGACGTGAACTTGGCGGGTTTCGATGAGACTCGATATCCAATGTGCGTAAACTGGAACAGGAACACCAGCGCATACCTCAAAGGTTTCCAGATTCGCGACCTCAAGTCATTCATCTGGCGTGCTGGGTACCGCGGACACCGCTTCGAAATCCATGCCAAGCGCATCGACGGCGATCGTTGGTTGGTCGAGTATCGTAGCGACTGTGAGAACAGCGCACACGAACTCGAAATGGTCGAGTACGGTCCTCTACTCAGGGATTGGTTTATGATGATCGACCCGGAGACGCTCGAGGTCATCAAAGCCGAAACTTTGATCTCCCTCACGAGCGCAGCCGGCGAAGCTTCGCAAATGGTCAACAGTGCCGTCTGCTCTGGCTACCACCCGCAAATGTTCGAGCAGCTCAAAGCAATGACTGCTGAACGCGGAGTTGACGCTAGCAAATGTTGGGGGGCGAGCTATGTCTGTCACGGAGCACCTGAGCAGGCCAAGTTGGCGAAATGGTGGCTCATGATGTTGGAGCTTCCGCCTGAGGAGGATCAGCCTACCTTCCGCGAGGGGTTCGACGTTGAGCACGCTTGGAACCTCCACCATAGCGATATCCTGGCTCGCCCGCTACGGTAACTCTAACATTTCTATTTGTATCTCGCGTCTGATGGGTTTATAACCTGTCAGGCGCTTTTTTTGATAATTAAAAAACTCCCTCGCAGTCGCGGGGGATTTTTTTGAGTTAGAGCTCCCAGCCCAGTGCGATGATTTGGTCATCATAATCACCGAGCTCGTTGTTCACGATATCAATCTCATCCATGGAATCAAACACAGCTCCACCTCCTTCGCTCGGTGCCGTTCCGTACCAAACCGAGGTGTACTGGTCGACGAGATACTGACGAAATTCCTCGAGTGAGGTGAATGTTGGATAGTGTCCGCCAGCTTCTTCAGATGGGATGCGAACTTCTTTGCGTTGAACATCCCAGTCAGCATCGCCGAGCAGGAATCGAACACGTTCCAAAGATTCGGTTTCCCAAGGCATGGGCGGGTCTGAAAGGTTAGGATCTAAAAGTACACTTTCTTGAGTCATTCTTCTTACTCCTTATTCAAGAATAAACAGCTTAACATACGTTCCAACAACAGAAAACTCATATCTAGACAATCAGCACAAATTCTGTTATGGTTGTTTTCGTGGCTTTTCGCCACACTTGTTCTTTTCAGCTTATATAGTCAAAAACAATCAGCGGTAACGAGGGGAATATGCAACACAAAAGGCAGATCAGGCAAGATGTCGACAGCGGTTATTACTGTCACGAATGTGGTCGTGTAGTTAAACCTAACAACTTCTGCATAGAATGTAATCAGTGCAAAGATCGCTGTTGCAGTTGCCCTGTCTCACTAGTCGCGTGTCCAGTCTGCAGCAAACCTGTATCCTCAGACGAGTTATGTACCTGTGGTAAGTGCAGGGCAAGCTGCTGTATATGTGAAAACTTTTTCCAGCTACAAAAGGGGGCATAAATGTGTGAGGTTGAAGTAGCTACAACAAGTGAGTGGCCTGCTGATCGGTATACAGCAATGTCCGAGGATCCCTACGAGATCATGCCAACCATCTTGTGCTTCAAATGCCGTCATCGCATAGATGAAAGAGATGTCTGTCCACTCTGTGATAGGTGTTACTTTGGCTGCTGTATCTGCAATCAAGACGCTTGAGCGTATAAGAAAACGTAGCTCACAGCCTTCCTTAATCACATATCGCTGCCAAAAGTGTGGCTATGCATTTGAAGAGAAAGACATCTGTGAGTTCTGTGACAAATGCACAGAGTGCTGCGATTGTGGTTGGATGAAGCTATGTGACACTCAGAAGCGGTCTACGATCCAACTTGAACAGTGTCCACAGTGCAAAAAATCATTCATCGGCAAGCCGTGTGAGTGTTGCGGCAAATGCTACGAGTGCTGTCCTAATTCTGCATACAATGCCTCAACTCATGAGGAAAACGAGATCAAGGTAGAGATATGCTGTCATTGCAATCAGGGTATCGATGTAGATAACTATTGCCAAGATTGCAAGCGGTGTGATGACTGCTGCAGATGCTAAGTCCCCAGCTCAGGGGTCTTTTTTTATTCTTTCATTCTGTCACCCTTTAATTTATACTACTTTGATATGACAGTTTTTACAGTTAATGACTTTATAGCCCATATTAATCAGGTGTTATCAAAATCCTGGGATGCAACAGAACTTTGTGTAGAGGGCGAGGTTTCGGATTTTCGTATCAGCCAAGGCCAATGGGTCAATTTTAGTTTAAAAGATGATAAAGGATTAGTGCCAATATTTATGACAGTCTGGAACCTTCGCGTTCCACTTGAAGATGGTATGAAAGTCCAAGTCTACGGCATGCCACGTATCTATCCTAAATTTGGTAAGTTTTCACTTTCCGCTGAGCGTGTCGAGCTAGTAGGGGAGGGTGCGCTTAAAAAAGCTTTGCTCGCACTACAAAAGAAATTAGAAAAAGAGGGTTTGTTCGACGAGTCTCGCAAGCGCCAACTCCCTACGCAACCATCTCGCATCGCCCTCATTGCCTCTCGCGAAAGCGCTGCCTATGGCGATTTCGTCCGCATTATCAACGAGCGCTGGGGTGGCTTACAAGTTGATCTCTACCACGTTAAAGTCCAAGGTGCCGGCTCCGCAGAAGATATCGTCAACAAAATCAAACAAGCAAATATTAATCACAAAGACTACGATGCCCTTGTTATGACGCGCGGTGGCGGTTCGCTCGAAGACTTGATGGCTTTCAACGACGAACAAGTTGTCCGCGCTATCCACGCCTCTAAAATCCCAACCCTGGTCGGCATAGGTCACGAACGAGATGTCACACTTGCTGAACTCGCAGCGGATGTTCGTGGCTCAACTCCAACTGATTGTGCACGCCGCTTAGTTCCAGATAAAGCCGAGGTACTTCGCGATCTCGCTCACCAAACCGAATCTATCGAACGCTCTCTCAGATCTCGCCTAGATAACTATCAAGATCTTTTAGTACGCGCAATGCGCAGTCCTTCAACTTGGATTGCTCGCCAGATGCAAGAATTAGATCATAAAACTTCACTGCTTAGTGCAAATATGCGACAATGGTTCTCGGCGCTCCTTGAGAGAAACCGTTCGTTGATCCGTCTCCTTGCGTCGCTTGATCCCAGCAGTGTTTTATCACGTGGGTATTCCATGCTTCGCGACGCAAGGGGCCGCGCGATCACTTCCATCACTGCACTGAAAGTCGACTCAAATGTCACCGTTGTGCTAAGAGATGGAGAAAGTGATCTAACGGTCAACAAAATTCGTAACAGTAAAAACTCAGCTCAACAAAAGCTACTCTAAACTACAAAGTGCAAACTATAAAGAGTAACCAAGTTATTAATTAACTCTTTACAGTTTATACTTTACACTTTTTTCTTATTAAGAATATGCCAGAAAAAAAGTCAAAAACAGTTAAGTTCGATGTCAGTAAAGCCTTTAAAGAACTCGAAACAATCACCGAGTGGTTTGAGGGTGAAAATGCAGATCTCGACGAAGGTTTAAAAAAGTATGAACGTGCAATGGAACTCGCAGAAAACCTCCGTAAGCAATTAGAAACAGCAGAAAACAAAATTACAGAGATTCAAAAGAAACACTCAAAACTTGAACCTTGATTTACATGATTATCCAACCCCATTAATCATGATTACTACTCGTAGCCTCCGGCATTTATTTAATAAATATCGCGAAAGCGATTCAACCATTTTTAATTTGTCATTTGTAATTTTTAATTAAAATAAAGTTATGTTAATTTTCAGATGGGTCATAGGTACCCTTGCACTCCTCTTTGTTGCGCACCTCGTCCCTGGTGTGGCTGTTGAAAGTTTTTGGATTGCACTACTCACCGCTCTAGTCCTTGGCTTGATCAACGCATTCATCCGTCCGCTCGTGATTTTGCTTACGCTCCCGATCAACATCGTTACACTGGGGTTGTTTACGCTTATCATTAATACCGGTATGTTCTGGCTCGCATCTTATTTAGTACCAGGATTCAACGTCGACGGTTTTTGGCCAGCATTTGCAGGCGCACTAGTATTCTGGGCAGTAGGTTGGTTTGCCAATGCTTTAGTCCATGATAAAAAAGAAAAGAAATGAAAAAGTCCCCAATTGTAATTTCTTTGGGCGGATCTATAGTAGTTCCGAAAAGCGGCATTGATGCCGCTTTTTTGAAACGCTTTGCCACACTCATTCGCGCACACATCAAAACAGGCGAACGCTTCATCCTGGTCGTAGGCGGTGGTAATACAGCACGCGTCTATCAACAAGCCGCCAAAGCAGTCACAAAGCTCGCTGACGAAGATGTGGACTGGCTAGGTATTCACTCAACCAGACTTAACGCCCATCTCCTTCGCACAATCTTTCGTGCCGAAGCTCAACACGTCGTCGTTAAAGACCCAACACGTTCTCATGTTTGGACTAAACCACTCCTCATCGCCGCCGGCTGGAAACCAGGTTGGAGCACAGACTACGTAGCTGTCCAACTTGCTAAAAAGTACAAAGCTAAATGCGTCATCAACCTCAGTAACATCAAGCAAGCCTACGATAAAGATCCCGCCAAATTTAAAGACGCTAAGCCACTCACAACAGTCGACTGGAAGTCTTTCCGCAAGATTGTGGGTAATAAGTGGATACCCGGTATGAACGCACCATTTGATCCGATCGCCTCCCGCCTAGCCTCACAATCTAAACTACAAGTCATCATCGCCGACGGTAAAAATCTACCCAACCTAAAAAAGATCCTCAAAGGGGAGAAGTTTTTTGGAACAACTATTGAATAAGCGAGAGGTCACCATTTATCACCGCTGGATCCATAAGTTTAACCTCAACAACCCATCGAGCATCATCATGATGTGGTGTTTCATGTAATAAAAAAATCTTTTTATCCAAGTGAAAAGCTAAACCCATTTCCATCATAGACGAAGTACCAATATAACCAGGGACATTGTTTTTTGGATAATTTAAAAACAAAAGAGCATCGCTTTCTACAACATATCCAAAACAAGTTTTTAAAACATTATTTTCTTTCGCATGCTTTATGTCAGCATCAAGATTGTCTATAAAACTAGCATCTTCTAGATGGGTTTCGATATCACACGGCACAAGTACCTCATGCCCCAATTCCTCTAACTTAATCTTTGTCTCCATCATCTCCTTCGAAAAAGTCATACTCCCACAAATGTATATCTTCATAATTTATTTTATCTTCGCATAAGATTCAAAATGCACTTCATCATCATCATCAAAAATTTCTACGACTTTATACTTTCCCTTTGTAAAAACCTGATCACCATCCAAAAAGTGCATCACTTCAATTATCCTAATACTCGCCTTAGGTCGTGATAGCACTTCATTGCCTTTTGTTTCAAGTAATGGTAATTCACCTTGCAACCAATAATTCCTCTGACCAGATTTCAAAAAGTCATAAACTTTACCTGCTTGTAAGTCATCAGGGATACATTCTTCTTGCTTACGATTTCCATTCTTAAACTCTTCGATATCGCGAAGCGCTAAATCCGGATTAAATTCTACTTGAATTCCCATAGGATTACAGTCTTATACTTTTTTGATGATTACTTTTTTTAATATATTTCTCAGCGTATCTGCCAATGTGTAGAAACCGATATATATTCCATAGAACGCCATAGCTATTAAACAAAATATTCCAAAGACAATATAAAACGTAGATCGATCAGATTCTTCCACAACAACCATACTAGGTACTGATGCCAAAGCAAGAATGTAGATGGTGAGAATAGATCCCTCAATAATAAGAATCTTTTTTAGTAAAGATATTTTTATTTCTTTATTGTAACGTTTTTTGATAAGTAACTTTACAAGTTCAGTCACAATACTAACAACTATCGTTAGATAGAAAAACGCTTTTAAAATATCACCACCTCGAAAAGTCAGTTCATTTTCAGCTAAGGATGGGAAATAACTATTTAGTATCGGTACCACTGTTTGCTCAAATCCCGCTGAGAAAAAGTTTATGTAAACAATTACCAAACCTGCAAAAGTCAGTAATACTGTTACGGCTAAAAAACTATATGCAGCATATTTTATTGCATAGCTTAAAACATCGGCCACGATCCCAGCTATGGGAGAGTATTGTTGATTTTTTTCCTGCATCATATTTATTCCGGCTTCTTAAAAACCAAATCCAACATCGGCATCCAAGCATTCAGCGGTTGCTTCATAAAAGTCCGTGCCTTCCACTCACCTAGACGCAAATACCATCTAATCAATTTATTACATCCTTTCATATTGCACTTCCAATCCGCATCACCACCTTTGATATTTAAACATTCAGCCCCAGAAAGAGCTTTCTTTATTTTCCAATAAGATCCGCCCACTAAACCCTCAGCTATCGCAGCTTCTTTGTTCAAACCGCGTTTCATCTTCCAACTCAACATCTTCGCGATAGGGTAGGAGAGTGCAAGCGGCAACCAGTGAATAAATAGCAATCCAGTTGTATGCCCATCATACGGAAAAATTCGGTTTGGTGTTTCTGTAAAAACAATAAAACCACCAGGTGCGAGGCATCGATAAGCTTCTTTGATAATCTCATGTCGAAGCGATGGGGGAATATGTTCAATCACAGCGCTAAACGTCACAATGTCATATTTGCCATCTTCAAAAGGTAATATGCGAGTATCTTTCAATTGTAAAAAAGTTACATCATGCTCAAAGCCTTCATCACGAGCGCGCATCTTAGCGAGTTCTACAAACTTTGCATTTGGCTCAACACCCTGAACAGACTTTGCGCCTTTATCCATCATCACGAGCGCAGACGACCCGCTACCAGAACCAATATCTAAAATCCTTTTACCTCGTAAAGATCCAAACCGATTCACAAGAGTCACAAGCCTTTTACCAACATAATTAAAATCATGACGCCTTTCCATTTCATCCAGCCACCAATCACCCTTAAGATCCACCATTTTTTTGATAGTCTCAAAAGTCAGCGCCGTATCAACCGTCTCTAAAAACTTAACCAACTTACCATGATGATAAGCTTTACCTTTTGTCATTATTTGCCTCTCTTTACCTAAATCTGTCACCCTAAGCTCGGCTGAAGGCGCTTTGATTGTTTGTTTTTCCATGAGCCAATTATGGCATGGAGTTTGACTTCCGTCGAGTCATTCGCAACAATGTCTACCATATGAATCAATCTAAAAATCCAGTAGTCCGCGTCGGAGTCGGCGTTATCATATTGCGCAATGGAAAAGTCCTATTACACAAACGCAAAGGCGCACATGGCCCTGGTCACTGGTCTTTTCCTGGCGGTCACTTGGAATGGATGGAAACTTGGGAAGAATGTGCGGCTCGAGAAACAAAAGAAGAATGTGGTTTAGATATCTGCAATATCCGTTTTAAAACTGCAACCAACGATCAAATGTCAGGGGAGGAAAAGCACTACGTTACAATCTATATGCTCGCCGATGCACCAACAGGTGAACCGCAAATTATGGAACCAGATAAATGTGAATGCTGGGAATGGCACGAATGGGATAATCTCCCAGAGCCACTTTTTATTCCATTGCAGAATCTCATCAAATCTGGATTTAGGCCAAAATCCCCCTAACCCCCTTTGACAAGGGGGAATAATCACCCTCCCTTGTCAAAGGGAGGGAAGGGGAGGGATTGCAGTTGACATACCCGCTAAGCCAAGCTATATTACCCCCATCACACATCCAAAGACAGCAGGGCTCCATCAAAAAAGGAGTTAAAAAATCCCCTGCCTAGGCTGTAAACATTGCTTAACAAAGCGATTTTACCTCACAGGATGCTGTGGGTTTCTTTTATAGCTGAGAGCTACTAGCCTCTAGCTTCTAGACCAACATCTAGTAGCCAGAAGTTCGAAGCTCGAAGCTGTTTAAAAAAAGGTCGAATAAATTCATAGAACACATAACATGTAACACATAACACGAATATTGAGTGATATTTACAACACCATGTTCCATGATATGTGATATGTGCTAAATGAAATAATTATGCCAAAAACACGTCAACAAAAAGAAGAAGTAATAAAATCGCTAACACAACTCTTTAAAGATAGTCCTTCAGTCGTATTTGCAAACTACCAAGGTCTCTCAGTTCCTCAAGTTGATGAACTCCGCGACAAAATGTTCGAAGAAAAACTTACATATGTAGTTGCTAAAAAGACACTCATTAATCGCGCAGCAAAAGAAGCTGGATTCGAAATCGATTCCAAACAGTTCCCAGGTATGCTTGGGATCGCCTTCGGCACAGATGATGAGGTTGCCCCAGCTAAAGTCTTGGGTGACATGAGCAAGGACACTCCATTAGAACTAGTTGGAGGTTTGTTTGATGGAACAATCGTAACGCAAGAATACGTTGTCACACTTTCCAAGCTCCCAAGTCGCATTCAACTTTATGGTATGTTCGTCAATGTCATCAATGGTCCAGTTTCTGGATTCGTTCGTGCCTTAGACGCACTCCGTATCAAAAAAGAAGAGGAAGAAGGTGCTCCAGCACCAGCTCCTGAAGCTCCAAAAGCCGAAGAAGCTCCAGCCGAGGCTCCAAAAGCAGAAGATAAGTCTGCCGAAGAACCAGCTAAGGAAGAGGCTCCTGCCGAAACTCCAGCACCAGCTGAAGCTCCAAAAGCCGAAGAAGCTCCAAAAGCTGATGAAAAACCAGCCGAGGAAGCTCCAAAAGAATAATCATAATAATCAATAAATTAAAGATATGTCCGAAGAAAACACACAGGCACCGGCAGCTGAAGAAAAGAAAGCTGTTGAAGTACCTGCAAAATTTAAAGACATCGTAGAAGCTGTTGAAAAGCTTTCAGTTCTCGATCTATCAGAGCTTGTAAAAGTTCTCGAAGAGAAATTCGGTGTTAGCGCAGCTGCTCCAGTCATGATGGCTGGTGGTGCTGCAGGTGGCGCAGAAGCTGCCGAAGAAAAATCAGAGTTTGATATTGAACTTACAAGCGCTGGTGGCAACAAAATTGGTGTCATCAAAGTTGTTCGTGCAGTCACAGGTCAAGGCCTTAAAGAGGCTAAAGACATGGTTGACGGCGCACCTAAAGTTATCAAAGAAGGTGTACCAAAAGCCGAAGCAGAAGAGATCAAAAAACAGATCGAAGAAGCTGGTGGCGGTTGCGACCTCAAGTAACAATCCAAAAAACCAAAAACGCTCCGAGCAATCGGAGCGTTTTTTATTTACTAAACGTTATCCTCGCGAAGGCGAGGAACTAACTGTTACGGCAATGGCACCAGCAACAACCTGTTATCACTCACTACAAGCGCCTGTTTTGCGTTTAGACGTGCCGAAACATCTCTTAGAGTCCCAAACTCATCTGATGTCAATTGAGACTTAAGCAGGCCATTTTTATCGAATATTAGTAATCGTTTCTCAGCAGGATCAGTCACAAGTATTCTGGAGTCATCGGCTGTTGTCCAAAGCGCAGAAATAGATCGTATAGCAGGGTCAACAGTTCCAAGTCCAAACGCTTCTTGTTCACCAGATAAAAACTTAGATATCGTTCCATTTGATCTTGCTATATAAACATCACTATCGATCGCAAAGCTAACTGCATTTTTAACCAAGTCATCCGCAACCTCAAAATATGTACTTGGCCCACTAAACCCAGCATTAGTCGCATTCAGGCGATGAATCTGCCCCACAGTGCCATCAAGTACATATGCTCGCTTATTATAAAGTGTAAAATCGCTAGTAGAGCTGGCTCCAGTAAAAGAATTCAATGGAGTAAAGTCATCATCCTCTATAGTCACCGCATAAAATTTACCTTTATCATCATAAAAGATCACAGATTTTTCACCTAGTGAACCACCGATAAGCTTGCCTGCAGGATCAGGTAATGGGATCTCTGTCTTTTCTTTAGTAGATAGATTAATGCTGATTATTTTGCGTTCTTGATTATCAACTACATATGCTTTGCTTTCTGTCATAACCGGAGCGCTAAGCATTCCATCCTGAGCAATAACTGGTAAAGAGTAAAGCTCACTGATCCCTGTAACAGCCACCACTTTTCGTAGTCTATTTTTTAATTGTTCAAACTCACTTTGTATCGATTCAACTCTAGCCTGACGGTCAGCGGTTCCGATATCTAATGATTCAAGGATTTGTTCAGCCTGTTTAATCCTCGATGATGCTGGAGCGTCTTTGGCATACAATAAGTCATTCTCGGCACGATTTCGAAGGTCGGTTATCTCGGCAAAACTCTGTTCCCAACCAGCTTGCTCGGCAGCAATTTGTTTGTTCCTTTGCCAGCTAAAAAATGCTACTGCAAACAAAATAGCAACAACTACCACAACTCCCAATATAATCTTGTACTTAGTGGTAAAAAAACTACCACCTCCAGCATGTAATCCTCGAAGAGCAGTATTAGCACTCGCCGTAGGTTTAGCGCGTCTTTTTGAAAACTTGTTAAAGATTTTAGTCCAAGATTTTTGCAGTGTTGCAACCGGAGATGGAATTTTTGGTTTTGCACTTGTTTCAGATTCTGATTTTCGTCCTTTAAGTGGATTTATTGTTGGCGCTAATGTCTGTTGAACCTCTTCCTCATTGTTATGCAAATTATTCAATGATTCCTCAGCATGTTTTTTTTGCTTTCTATCAACAAACGTTGGAGTATCATCAGCTTTAAGTGATATCGCGATTGCTACAAAATCATCTAAAAGATTTTCTTTTTCTAAATCACGTTTTACCTCGGTTGATGCTGATACCATCGGCAACTCGGAAAATCTTTCTTTTAGGCGTAGCTTATCTTTATTTCTTTCAAAGTTATTTGTACCAATAAAAAACACATCACCAGGTTGCATGTCGCCACAAATAAGCGAAGCAAAGATTTTTTTAGGGTTAGTTTTTTCTGGTTGTTCTAACGAGCCACAAAGATCAAAGCTTTTATATCCACTCTCATCTTTTTTCATGAATAGGTTCATGAGTTTGCCATGACCAGATACACACAATTGATCTCCAGAGCATTCAATGATGTAGATATTTAATCTATCCCAATTTATTGGCGTTGGTTCTTGTTCCTGAAAAACTGCAATAGCCTCGTTTACTCTTTCTATGATTTTCTCAAAACGAGCAAAAGGATCTAAAGCCATTCCAGCCATCAATGTCCTTGATTGTTCAACGGTCGCATTAATTGTATCTAGTAGCTGTTCATAGGCATATAAAGCTGAGTCAATCTCTGCAACTACAATATGATATGGGCCCTGTCTATTCTGGCGACCTTGCTCAAAACGAAATACACCAACTATATTCTCATTTGTTGGGCTATTTCCAAACTCAATGTCCGCGAAGCGGAAAAATTTGTCAGACATGGAAGTTATTTAAAAGTATACGTGTTTTTTGGCACTTACGTCTATGGGGGATAGTATCTGAGTACAAAACGGGGCACCTCTTGTCAAGCTGAAGAGAAAAGGGCAGGATAGATAAAGATAATATGCTTGAACACCTATTTGGGTCAAAGACCCGCGTAAAGCTGATGAATTTGTTCTTAAACAACTCTGATGAGGCTTATTTTATTCGTGAGCTAACCCGCCTGATTGATACACAGATAAATGCAGTACGTCGCGAAATCGACAACTTAATCAAAGTTGGGCTAATCATAGAGATCGAGGATAAGGCAGATAATGGCCAAAAACGCCCGGGTCTGAAACGTAAATACTATCAAGTAAACCAAAGTTTTCCATTGTTAAGAGAAATCCAATCACTCATGGGAAAATCACACTTCTTGATGGATCGCCGCTTAGATCAAGATATCATAGCACTCGGTGACGTTACTTATCTTTCTTTCATGGGATCCTTCCTAAGTCAAAAAGCCCCTGTTGATTTGATCATTATTGGAGACATTAACGACAAGGATGAACTAAGACGCTTAATTGGCCGCGCCGAGACAACCTTGGGATTTGATATCAACTACACATGTCTTACACCAACCGAATACGATTACCGTCAAGACATTGCTGATCGTTTCCTCGCATCTGTCCTAAAAGCAGAGCAACATATAGCTGTCGATAAACGAACAAAGAAACCTGTGGCATAATGTACCTATGAACTGGTTTTACATTGATACTCACGAGCGAGGGGTTGCAGACCTAGGTTTTTTAGATTCCAAAAAATCTAAAGTCAAAAAGCATGACGTCAAACCCGGGGAATTAATGAAAATCATCGAAGGTAATTTTAAAAAAGATGATATTGCGTCCGCGAGTGGTATTATAGTAGTAAGAGGTCCAGGATCATTTTCAGCAATCCGAGCTGGAGTCCTCATCGCAAACTTACTATCAAGAACTCTAGGCAAACCTCTATACGGAATCACAGTTCCAGAATCAACCAACCTAGAGTCAGTGATCACAGAAATAGAATCAGGCAAACTTGAGAAGCTTAAATACGCAGATCCTATTTACGATAGCGAACCAAACATTACCAAATCAAAAAAATTATGATCAACGAGCATATAGAAAAACGTATTTATGAAATAATCCCAGCGCTCTTAGTTTGGATGACGATTATTCTAAGTATCTCACTTTCATTTGTACGCCCACTTTGGGTGGTTTATTTTATCATCATTTACGATTTGTACTGGTTGTTTAGAGTCGCTTACTTTTTACCTTACATTTTTGTTTCCTGGCTCTCTTATCGCCGTGATATTAAAAAGGATTGGCTCACCATGGCTAAAGCATTGCCTGGTTTTGATGATGTATACCACTTGGTAATGCTTCCAACAGTTAAAGAAGATATTGTTGTGCTTAGAGATTCTCTAAATGCACTATTAGCATCCTCATATCCAAAAGACCGAATGATAGTTGTCTTGGGAGGGGAGGGGCGAGCTAAAGAAGAATTTGAACAGAAAGTAGAAATAATCAAAAAAGAATTTGGGTCAAAGTTTTTTGCATTTTATACCACTATTCATCCGGCCGATTTACCAGATGAAATCATAGGCAAGGGTTCAAATATGAATTGGATGGGTCATCAGATGGTCCCCAAGATTGAGAGTCTTGGCATCGATCCAGATAAAATAATGGTAACTGCTTTTGATGTTGATACAGTTGCGCATACTCAATATTTTGCAGGTATTACTTACAAATTTCTTACAGTTGAAAATCCACTTCGTTGCTCATACCAACCCGTCGTTCTCTACAATAACAACCTTTGGGATTCTCCAGCCGCTGTTCGCGTTGCTATGTTTGGTACCACTTTTTGGTTAATGACAGAACTAGCACGCCCAGAAGGTATGATGACCTTTTCATCGCACTCCATGACTTGGCGCATGTTACTCGACGTCGGTTTTTGGCAAAAAGATGTTGTTAGCGAAGACTCTAGAATCTTCCTTCAAGCTCTCATCCATTACCACGGTGATTATAGAGTCGAGCCAATCTATCTTCCAGTCTCAATGGACACCGTCATGTCAGGTTCGTACAAAAATGCTTTATTTGCTTTATACAAACAAATTCGTCGTTGGGCATGGGGAGTAGAAAACTTTCCTTACATGGCAATGCAGTTCTCACGAGATAAAGTAATGCCGCTTGGAGTTAAAGTTAGTTTTTTATTCAAACAAGTAGAAGGTACTTATACTTGGGCAACTGTCCCACTTCTGATCTTCCTCTTGGGTCAATTACCATTCTGGTTCGCTCCCGAACAATTTCGTTCTTACGCAGTATTCCAAAACACACCTTTCACTTTAGAGTGGCTCATGCGTTTTGCTATGGTTGGTGTACTCGTGTCAGCAATCTTATCAGCAACGCTTTTACCAGCAAGGCCAAGGCATATTCCAAGATGGCAAACTATTATCGTCGTTTTATTACAGTGGGCTTTGTTGCCAATCACCTTTGTTCTCTTTGGTGCTATCCCAGCTATTGATTCACAAACCAGGCTAATGCTCGGCAAATATTTAGGCTTTAACGTATCACCAAAACGCACAACCGAACTAGAGGAAACTAAATAATCAATCTAAAAATTGTGTTTGATTTTACATTTATTCAATATGGATAAATCTGAAGAAATATTGCATCTCGCGGAAGAGATTTTAAAAAATATCGAGTTACAAGAGATATCCCTCAGTAACATTGTTTTGCGTTGTTCAAGATTAGCGCGTATTACAGGAAATCAACCCGCAATGGATTTATTCAAGTATGAACTAACGGGATACCCGGCTGATGATCAGGGATTTGTATTAGCTGAGGCTTTTCAGCTTGCAAGATATGCAAACAGAACATTTCGCCAAAAAGATAAAGTGGGTATTATCAAAGAATATTTATTTCCTCAAACTGTTGCAGAATTAGAAAATGAATTAGAAGCCGCAAAGGAGCAAATGAAAGTTGCTTTTGATAGAGATATTTCAGTTTCTTCGGCAAACCCAACGCAACATGTATGGTCACCAATTGGTAATGGCACGGAAAGAGCTGGAATAAGGCTAATTATTACTGAAAAATCAAAAAAACTAGATCAATTAAAATCGGGCTATTATAATTATGTACTTGGTGTTTACTACGAGACGAAATTTAAAAATATAACAGAAGATATATTTGGAAATAGGAAACTTATTGTAGATAAAGCTCTATCCGTATTACTGCCAACGGCGTTTGAAAAATTTGTATCTGTATATACAAATTTACAATCAGAAAAGCCAGAAGATTGGGCGAATGCAGTACATTCTTGTAGGCGAATATTAAAGGATTTCGCAGATTTCTTATGCCCAGCTACTGATGAAGTAATTGATATTGGAAATCATAAGACAGTAAAACTTTCAAATGAAAATTATATTGTAAGATTAAAGCAATTTATTAAATTAAATATAAATAGCACTTCTCTCAAAAAGGTCATTGGTAGCAATCTAGAATTTATTGGCGATAGAATAGATTCCATTTACAAATCAACTACGAAAGGAACGCATGCTAAAGTTGAACAAAAAGAAGCAGAAAGTTATGTGATGTACACTTATATGCTTATAGGGGATATTTTAGAACTTTATAAGCCAAAAGAATAATAGTATTATTATTCACCTAATAAAAACCGTATAGCCATTTTATTAATTAATTTTTAGAAAAAATATGAATATTTTCGAAAGTATAGCACTAATTATCGCCTTCTTTTTTAGCATTGTTGCGTATCTCAGTCATCGTAAACTTAAAAAAAGATTCGATGTCGTTGAACAAATGTTGGCACGGAAAGAAGTACTCTCTTACAATGAGACCAAATGGGAAAATCTGCCAAGTGACGTTAAAAAAGCTGTGACGGAACAGAATCAGGGTTTGTAATCGACACCCTCTAATCCATTATTTAGTTCTTGTACAGAGTCTCAGTAGATCCAAAATTGTTTATTTCTCACATGTAATCTCAATAGGAACGGGTTAAATAATATTTATAGTTTATTTGCATCTTGGTTATGCAATTTTCAGATATTTATGAATATTTCTTTGGTAATATTTACATCTCACTCAATATTTGTGAATATTTGGTAAGTACGTCATAATCTGTTTTTATGAACCAACATACAGAAAGAGTGTCTCTAAATATTGTTAGCTGGAATTCTATGGTATACCTTCCGGCTCTTTTTGATTCTTTAGATGAACAGATCAGCCCTTTTAGAACAATTGTTGTAGACAACGCCTCAAATGATGGTGCTCATACTTGGTTAGCATCCGAACGCCCAACCGTCACAATTCTACGCAATATGCGTAATCAGGGTTTTGCGCGGGCACATAATCAAGGAATAACTCTCGCTCTCTCCAGATGGAAGGATGCAGATTTAAGTACTTGTTACATAATCATCTGCAATCCAGATATCGAACTTGACCCTGGTTGCGTCGCCAATCTTCAAGAATTCATGGATGCGCATCCTGATATTGATGCATGCATGCCAAAGCTACGCCGTGCATATTTGCGAATGACAGATACCGAGCACATCAAAACCGAACGCTCCGAACTGCTTGATGCTACTGGCATGATACTCACTAAATCACGTCGCGCCTATGATCGCGGAGCGGGTGAGCCAGATAAAAATCAATATGATGAAGAACGTGAAATATTTGGAGTCTGCGGAGCTTTCAGTTGTCTTCGTGCTTCTTCCCTCGTACGTGCCAGAGTGGGTGAGCAATTTTACGACGAAGATTTCTTTGCCTATCAAGAAGATCTTGATATTGCCTGGAGACTCAAGCGCCTTGGTATGAAGTCAGTATACGTGCCAAAAGCACTAGCGTGGCATCATCGTGCCGCCCCATCAACATCAAGTAATAATTGGTTAAAAGCTTTTGGTGGCAGATTTAAAAAGCCAGCTCATATAAACTACTTCTCTACGAGAAATCATATCTGGTTACTAGCAAAACACCTCTCAGTATCTGATATATTGATACATGGATTGTGGATTTTTCCCTATGAAAGCGCAAAAATGGTGGCAGCTATATTTTCTTGGGCTAGTATCAAGGGTTACTTCAATGGCCTCACGGGCTTGCCAAAAATGTGGAAAAAGCGTAAGAACTTGAAGCAAAAGGAAAGAGTTCCCGCTGCAGACATCCGAGGGGAATTGGTATGAGTAAGGATAATAATTCCAAAAACAATCAAGTAGAAACAAAAGCTGGTGACCCCAAGGTTTCTTTTGTTACTGTTTGCTACAAGACACCTAACCTCATACGATTGCTACTAAAAGGCTTTGAGGATTCAAAAATTCAGTTCCCACACGAATATTTTTTAGTTGATAATGCTCCAGGTGACGGAACAGGGGATATGGCACGAAAAAAATATCCTTGGGTAGAAGTTATTGATACTCCAAAAAATGTTGGTTTTGGCGCTGGCAACAATTTTGCTCTTCGCCGTGCGCGTGGAGAATACATCATGCTTGTCAATCCAGATTTAGTTATCTTTCCAGACGAGTTAGAAAAGCTTGTTAAATTTTTAGATGAACACCCAGATATTGGTTTAGTCGGTCCCAAGCTTATAAATCCAGATGGCACTCGGCAGGATTCGTGCTACCGTTTTCCAAATCCACTCATCCCAATATATCGTCGCACCCCTCTTGGGCTAACTCCTTGGGGCAAGCGCGCAATTCATCATTATCTAATGAAAGAATTGCTTGATCAAAATAAAACAATCGAGGTTGATGCATTAATGGGATCAGCAATTTTAATCCGTCGCAAAGCACTAGAAGAGATAGGTTTATTTGATGAAAAGTTTTTTATGTACTTCGAAGAGGTGGATATTTGCCGTCGCGCATGGAAGTATAATTGGCGTGTTGTATATACACCTCACTCAAAATTAGTTCATTATCATGCCCGTGAAAGCATGATCACTAAACCGTGGCAGATTTTTACCCACAAGCAAACACGCAAACATATAAGAAGTGCGCTATACTATTTCTGGAAGTACCGTCGTACTAAAAATCCTCATACTCAGATACGCCCGGTGCTTTAGCATCCATGGAGCACTCTCCTAATTTTCTCACATGTCCAGCTGTTCCAGAGTTACCGTCCCCAAAGGAGACGGATTCTTCAGTTCCAGAAGTCGCAGAAGAACTGCAAGGCAACGTCAATAAACCATTTATACCACTGCGTCCACAAGATGATCCTCAGTCTGAACACGAACCACCAGAACCAAAATTCCAAACCCACGTCACTCCACCAAAAAAGAATAGAAAAAAATATATACCGTCATACGTAATCTTAATTGTCTTAATATTACTCGGCGTTTTATTTATTCCTCCTTTAATAGCCCTCGGTCGCGCAGGTTATGCTGGGTATCAAGCCAAGCTTTCACTCGAAAGCATGCAGTACATGTTAGAAATTGGTGAACTAGAATCAGCGCAATCAGAGGCTAGCGTCGCGCAAACTGAATTTACAACCATGCACAAGTATCTCTCTGGAGTGGGTTTTTGGCGCGATATGCCTTACGTTGGTACTCAAATCCGTGGCTTACAAGACACAGCTCAAATCAGCGCTCAAACTCTAGATGGCGTACAAGATATACTAGAAGTCGCAGCAGCACTACAAGAGGCGCTTTTCATCGCCACGCAAGCATCCACGCAAACCGGAGTCCATGTCGACGCTGCAAAACGATTACAAGAACTCACAGCCGAAGAGCGTTATGCTTTACTCGAATCTCTCTACAGATCACTCCCAGAAATCCGTCTTGCTCGCGATAAGATAGATATCGCACTTTCAATGTGGAACGACCTCTCCAAAGAACAATTAGCCGGTCCAATCCGCAGTGCACTAGAACCAATGACTGAACTCTTGCCTGTCTTGCAAAAATCACTAGAACAAGGCGTTCCTCTTATCGAAGTCTTTGTCCCATTATTAGGTTATCCAGATCCACAAACATACGTCATCGTCACACAAAATGCCGATGAGATTCGCCCTGCAGGTGGATTTATAGGCAGTGTAGTTGCAGCAAATGTTAATGCAGGTAATTTTGACGACTACGAATTTTACGACATTTACAGCATCGACAACCCAGCATCAGGTGTTTGGAGCGAGATCCCACCCGCACCAATCGAAAAACACCTTGGTGTCACCAAGTGGTTCATGCGCGACGCAAACTGGTCACCAGATTTCCCAACTTCCGCCGAAAGATTGCTAGATTTTTACGAGCGCGAGCGCGCTATACCTCTAGGGAAGCCAGCTCCACACCAAACTGGTTTTATAGCTCTCGAACCAGGCTTCTTTGAGTCTTTATTATCTTTTACAGGCCCAGTAATCGTCGACGGCAAAACATTTAACGCAGCAAACTTCATGGATGTTCTCCAATACGAAGTTGAGGTTGCTCCAGATATCACACAAGAAAATCGCAAAGATCTAATGGGTGATGTTGCAGATGAAATCGTGGCAAAAATTCAAGCTTTACCTAGATCTGATTGGCCAAAGCTACTCAACATCATAACAACCGCATTGAATCAAAAACAAATCCTCATTTACAATCGTGATCCAGAGATCCAATCACTAGTCGACGCTCGTAATTGGAGTGGTCGCACCAAACCAACTATCGGAGACTTTCTTTGGGTTATAGACGCAAATCTCGCCGCTCTCAAAACCGATGGAGTAATGAATAAATCGATTCAATACACACTCGACGCCAGAGATTTCGATCACCCACGCGCAAACGTCACTCTCACTTATCACAATACCAACAACCAAATTACTTGGCGCTACACTCGCTACCGAAGTTACACCAGAGTGTATGTCCCCGAAGGTAGTCAGTTAATCTCATCATCTGGCGCCATGTCCGGCGACTTAACTCAAACAGGTGGGCGTGTAGTCCCGGGTCAGGTAGATGTTATGAAGGAATTAGGCAAAACTGTATTTGGTGCATTCTGGGCAATTGAACCAGGTAGAACTGGCAAGCTAGCTTTTACATACGAACTTCCAAAAACAGCCATCGAATCTATGCTTGATGGTACCTACAGGCTAGATTGGCCCAAGCAACCAGGTGTCGACAACGCCGAATTCAACGTAAAAATCCTTTTTCCACAAAGTATAAAAACAGCAACACCAGCCGAACCTCAAGATAAATGGGGAGACACAAACTACGAAGTCCAAGCCGGTTCGCTTTTTGATCAGGTTTTTAAAGTCGAACTCGAATAACAAATCCAGAAAATCAGTAGGGATAACCCTAGTGGTTATCCGCTCTTTTATTACCATCTATCTACAAAAGTCCATTTAGTGCGGATAGACACAAGATCTATCCCTACGGTTTCCGGGTAATATAAAGTAATATTTGCTAAACAATAAAATTATTTGAGTTTTTACCCTTGTCATCTGTACGCATTGGTGATGAGATAGGCAGGAATTATGTTTGGAAAAAAGGTGGCAATTGACCTTGGTACAACCACGGTTCTCGTCTACATCCCTAAAAAAGGGATTGTTATGAATGAACCGTCAGTTGTCGCAGTTTCGATTGCAGATAAGCGTGTGCTTGCTGTTGGTAGAGAGGCGAAAGATATGATTGGCCGCACGCCAGATACTATCGTTGCAAGGCGTCCACTTAAAGATGGAGTGATCGCAGATTATCACACCACCGAAGCAATGCTTCGTTACTTCCTAAATAAGGCTCTTGGTAGTGTCCGCTTTTTTCGCCCAGAAGTAATGGTCGCAGTTCCTGGCGGCATCACTTCCACAGAACGCCGTGCTGTTATCGACGCCACTATCGCAGCTGGCGCCAGAGCCGCTTACATTATTAAAGAACCAATCGTTGCCGCCATCGGCGCTGATATCCCAATCGGCTCCGCATCAGGTCACATGATCACCGACATCGGTGGTGGAACATCAGAAATCGCTGTTATCTCACTCGGGGGCATCGTCTCGTCCGCTTCAGTCCGCATTGGCGGTACTAAACTCGACCTCGCGATTCAAGAACACATCCGTCGCAAGTACGGTCTCGCGATCGGCGAACGCACAGCAGAAGATGCAAAAATCCGCATAGGCTCAGCTTTATATCTCGAAGATAAATTAGAAATGGAAATAAAAGGCCGCGACATGATCAACGGCTTACCTAGAATTGTCGGTATCAACTCCGACGATATTACAGATGCTATCCAGCACGAACTCCAAGGCATGATCGATACAATGAAAGAAGTCCTCCGCAACACTCCCCCAGAATTATCTGCAGACGTCATGGAAAAAGGCGTAGTCCTCTCCGGCGGTTCATCTCAACTTCGCAATCTCGACCGCATCATCTCCGAAGCCACAGGCATCCCAGCTTTCGTAGCCGACGAACCCCAATACTGCGTAGCCAAAGGTACCGGCATTGCTCTCGAAAACCTAGATAGCTACAAGAGGTCAATTCTAGGAAATTCGTAAAAAAGTTAAAAGTTCATAAAGTTCATAAAGTTGGGTAGATTATTGATAACTACTTTACAAACTTTATAAACTTTTAACTTTATAAACTCATTCTTTTTTCATCAGTAACACATCAATAATCTCAGTAATCACTTCTTCAGTGTCTTTTGTAACATCAATTTTTTTGCCAGCCTCAACCGAAGTTGTTTTTTCATATACAGCCTTAGTAGCATCTTCACCAAGCGGATTCTCTCGCTTGCTATCGCGATCAAAACAAACCTCTAGCGGTGCATCTAAACTAAATATCGCATGCGGAAAAACAAGTTTCTCGATCAAATCATCTATTTGTGATTTCCAGTAAAAATTCCCGTCAATTACAACTGGTTTTTTCTCATCTAAAAACTTCTTTGCAGAATCAGCAATAAAATCATTAGCCTTCTTAAAACTATTTTGCGAAATAAAACCATCTTCTTTCTCATCCTCAAGTTTATGAGACTCTAAAACCTCATCAACCGAAATATACTCCGCACTTAATCTTGCAGCCAACGCTTTAGAAATAGTTGTCTTTCCGCAACCAAGTGGTCCACGGATGATTACATAAAATCCCATCGATAAAGATTACCACCATCAACCTAAAAGTCAAACTATCAAAACTAAACTGACATCGTTGAACTTTTCATTTATACTAAATAAATATGAAACTAGAATCTATTTTTAAAGATAAAAATCTTGAATTAAAAAAAGGTAAATATTGTTATTATATTTGGGTCAGGCAAGCTGTTACATTGTTGCCAATTACATCAGAAGGAAAGTTTTTAGTCATGCACGAAAAGAAAGGCTCAACAGGCAGGTGGATTTGGGGTTTTCCTGGGGGGATAATCGAAAAAGGGGAGAGTGCATCAGAGGGAGGGAAAAGAGAATGTGAGGAAGAAATGGGACTCATCCCAGGAAGAACAAAAAAATTTGCCGAAGTAAAAACAGATTTTCCAGATACGTCAGTAACCTATCTCCTTGGTTACAATTTGAAAAAAGGCAAAGCAGCTGGATGGGAAGAAGAAAAAATCGGCATGGTAAAAGAACTGTCTTTCAATCAAGTCTATAAAATGGCAATTAACTCAGAGTTTCACGATCCAAGATTGATTGTTGCTATCCTGCAACTTCATAAGAAAGTTAAGGAAGGAAAAATATCATTACGTTGATACCTCCCACATAAAAGTCAACCTCTGAATAACAATAAATTTACAAAATATTTTAATATATAACCTGTGCATATTGTATTAATAGTGTTAAATAAGCGGTGCTATAAGCTATTGACATTAAGTACTGATAAACGTAAACTAAAAACAGTGCATTTGTGGGCGTAAGCCCCGTTCGGCCAAATTCCATAAGCCGAAACCAAGTGCACCAAGAAAAGACCTCTTTGGTCCTTTTTTGTATGTATTTATACGTCAACCATCCAGTTGCCACCAATTGATCTCAATGTCTGCGTTTCGTTTATCGGACTCTCTTTCCAAGAAGGCATAACGCTCCAAAAATGATAATTACCTTCACCAATGCGTCGGACGATAACATTGATTCGCCGTAGTTTATTTAAATCCGTAATGGCATAAAACGCGTAATATTCAATTTTTTTTGTTTTTCTAAAACCGCTTTTATCGGGTTTTCCCATTGGCTGAGTAGAGACGCGATATTCTTGTATGGTAGTAGTTTTGGTAATAATTTTTACAGCTTCTTCAATACAAAGTAATTTATTTTTTTGAATCGTTTTTGATCGCTCTGCACGCGTGCCATCATAACGGAGATGGTGAAAGCCATCAGATGAAAAATTTACATCGGCTTTTAATGCAGGGCAGTAGACACGCACAACAGAATCGTAAAACTTTGCGGCCTTTGCCTTTATTTTAGAAAATTCATTTGCATCAGTTGTTTTCATCGTATTCATAAAATTACTCTGATATATCAATATGGTCAATAAACTATTTTTGAATATATTTTACGCTATTATTGACAACGTATGGCGTTGTACGATGTACGAGGTACGATGTACGTATTTTATGTTATAATACTGACATGTTAATAGGAATTGATGCATCTCGAGCAAATATAACTAATAAAACAGGAGTAGAGTGGTATTCTTGGCATGTTATTCAAAACCTAAAAGAGCTCACAAAAGATAGTGAGCATTCTTGGGTTTTGTATTCTAATCATGCATTAAAAAGTGGCTTAGAGAAATTGCCAAAAAATTGGTACGAGGTTCGTGCGCATTGGCCATTAAGAAAAGGTTGGACACAAGCACGTCTTTCCTACGAGCTTTGGCGCCGCCCTACAGACGTCTTCTTTATTCCAGCGCATGTCTTACCTAGGATCACGTCAAAAAAATCAGTAGTAACAGTCCATGACGTGGGTTTTCGTCGATTACCTCAACTCTATAGACCTAGGGATCGCAGGTTTCATGAATGGAGCACGAAAGATATTGCCAAGCGCGCCGAGCGCATCATAACAGTCTCAGAATTTTCGGGCCGCGAACTCTCTGAATTGTACGGTATAGATCCAAGTAGAATCGCAATAACACCAAATGGCATCGACCACGATCGTTATCGTCCCATCTCAGATAATTCAGAAATCGAAGAGCGGTTAACACGCTATCGCATATCAAAACCTTACTTTGTAGCCGTGGGACGCCTCGAGGCTAAAAAGAACACAGCAAACCTTGTAAAAGCATTCACTTTGTTTAAAGCGCGTCGTGGGTTAGGCGATCCAACTAAATTAGTCCTCATTGGCAATCCGGGCTTTGGTTTTGAAGAAATTAAAAAAGCTATCGCAGAATCAAATGTAAAACAAGATATCCTACAGCTTGGCTATGTCCCAGAGGCCGATAAGCCAGCCATTTTAAATGGAGCTCAAGCACTTATTCATCCATCCTGGTACGAGGGTTTTGGTATTCCACCTGTAGAGGCTATGGCATGTGGTTGCCCAGTCTTATCATCCAACGCAGCATCTCTCCCCGAAATATTGGGTAAAGACGCGGCTGTATATTTTACTCCAGGTGAGCTCGAAGGCATGGCGCAAGCTATGACACGCATTCAAGACGAATCAGGCTTAGCACAAAAACTCCGCACAGCTGGTATTGCTCGTGCTTCAAAATATACTTGGCGCAATACCGCAGAACTTACACTCCCTGTTTTATCTCAATGGTAACTAATATTATTATGCAAAATCTAAACGAATTTTTAGCCGAATACGGCCTATCAGAAAAAGAATCTAGCGTTTACCTAACAATGCTTGAGCTTGGCCCAGCAAGTGTCCAAGAAATTTCAAAAAAGGCAGGAGTAAATCGTGCTACCACATATGTGATGATCGAATCTCTTAAGAGACGTGGTTTAATGTCTACTTTTGAAAAAGGTAAAAAGACAATGTTTAATCCCGAATCTCCAGAACGCCTCAAACGCCTTATCGAAAAAGATCTTCGCGTTATCCAAGAGAAAGAGGATAGGCTTAAAGAGGCAATGCCATCATTTTTGGCATTATTTCAAACATCGGGTGAACACAAGCCTAATGTTAGATTTTTTGAAGGTGAGGAGGGTGTTAAAACTGCAAGAGAAGTCTTGCTGTATTCTCAATCAGAAATTTTAACCTTTCACTCAGTTGATGAGGGGACTCACGAGGTTTCAAAAATTGATGAAAAGCAACGCTTACATGTTGGTAAGCAGCTTCATGGTAAAATGATTCTTGCTATTAAACCGGATTTAAAAGTTCCTCAATTTGATAAAACTAATTGGCAAGCAAGATCTATTCCCTACGAAACATCTCCTTTCACTGGTGATGTATATCTATTCAATGGTCACGTATTATTCGCTATGCACAAAACCAAGCCTATTGCTGTATTAATCGAGAATCAAGACATCTACAATTTACTAACCGCAATGTTTACTGCAATCTGGAACGGGGCTAGTCATCATCAATTATAAAAAAAGAGGGCACTCAAGTTGAGTGCCCTTAGAACGAGGAAAATTCTCGCTTAGCTACCAGCTATCCGGGCAGTGCATACTGGGCCGGAATTCACGAATCATAAATTCGCGTTTGGTGTCTGAGGGTCCGATCCCATTCGATCGGGCTTTTTCTGTTTGCGCGCGATGATACATGGCGCTCAACTTTTCTTATTCGCATGAGTTACGACGCAAGTCTCTCGACTTACAGACTCTTGCGGCTTAAAAAAGAGAGTTCCAATTTCCATCAAATTTCGAGATCGCATACCTTCTCCTTCATGTTGGAGTGTGGGGTTGCGTCCCTTAAACTAGCGCGCTTGTCGTTTAGGACATTTAAAGCGTAACAGGGTTTTTGAATATTGTCAATACTTTATACCAATTCGTAGATAACTGTAAATTAGCTACGTTAAGCCATTATTTTAAAGTCCATTTTTTTATTTATATATAGATAAATAACTCTGTCCAGTGACCATTGACAAAATGGCAAATTTATGCTATATTTAGTAGTTTTCCACATAGGAAACGCTCAATCGTAACTCGAAAAAAGAGGTGGGGACAACCCATTTCAAGATAAAGGAGAAAATCATGGAATCGCGGCAACTGTTGGTATCTTGTATCTTGATTGTCTTTGGCATGTTTGGCCTGGGTTGTATCGACGACACAGGCACAGTGGCTCCAACCGAGTCTGAAAACTCGGCTGGTAGCGCTGGTTCATCTGGTACCTCTGGGCAAGCTGGTGAGTCTGGTAAATCAGGCGCATCTGGCGAATCTGGAAGTGCTGGGTCTGGCTCAACACCTGAGCAAGATTGCTTCCCGGTTGGCGCCTGGAAATGGTGCGACTGCCCCGGTGATTTCACTGGGCAACAGCTTTGCCTCGAAGGCAACACTTGGAGTAATGAATGCAAATGCCCCGACGAACCAGGAACTGGCGGAACCGGCGGATCAGCTGGAGCTTCTGGCTCTGGTGGATCTGCAGGAACTGGCGGCACATCTGGTACTGGCGGTACGGCAGGCACGGGCGGAAGCTCGGGCTCTGGCGGAACGTCTGGCACAGGTGGAGCAGCCGGTAGTGGACCTGAATGCCAATCCGGCTTGGTCCAAGACTGCACACCCGAATGTCCCGAAGGCTACACCGGACTAGAAGAGTGCGAAAACGAGTACTGGTCCGGAGACTGTGCATGTCAGCCCCTGGGTGGAACCGGTGGAACTGGTGGCAATGCCAATGAGTGTGCGACTGGCCAAACCAGCGATTGCACCTCAATTTGTCAGCCTAATCAAATCGGAACCAAGCACTGCATCGAAAACCAATGGCCCAATGCTTGCATCTGCGAGTATGTTGGAACCGGCGGTTCTGGCGGGAGTGCAGGAACTGGTGGAAGTGCTGGTACAGGTGGATCATCTGGAACTGGTGGCACATCAGGCACCGGCGGGACGGCAGGAACCGGAGGTAACTCTGGAACTGGTGGAGTCGCTGGAAGTGGTGGTACTGCTGGCACTGGCGGAACCGGCGGATCAGCTGGAGCTTCTGGCTCTGGTGGATCGGCGGGAACTGCTGGAACCGGCGGATCAGCTGGATCAGCAGGATCGGCTGGCACGGGCGGATCTGGTATCATCGACGAAGACAACGACGGCTACGAAGCCGGAGTTGATTGCGACGACAACGATGCCAGCATCAACCCCGATGCAATCGAAATCTGCGACGGCAAAGACAATAACTGCGACGGCAGCATCGACGAAGGCGTCAAACAGACGTATTACCGTGATGCTGACAATGACGGCTACGGTGTCGAAGGCGTCACCAATGAAGCCTGTGAAGAGCCTCTAAGCTTTGCTTCGCAAGCTGGTGACTGCAACGACGCCAACTCAAACATCAATCCCAGCGCAACCGAGATTCTCAACAACGATGTTGACGAGAACTGCGACGGGAAAGATGAGTTTGAACCCATCCTCACGTGCTACCTCCGTCACCCCGACGGACTAGCCCACAACTACTACGTTCTGGGTAAGGATGTGGAGCATGAGTCACAGAATCCCGTAGAATGGGACGACTTCCTCGGCGATTCCTCGACAATGCACGGTGTTCACTGGGCAGCCTTCGCGGTTTTCATCCAAGAAGGTAGCCGGTTCGAGTTCAACGGAGCAACAGATCCCGAGAACTACGACCCGAACACCAACGAGTTCTGGAAGTTCTCGGCCATGTCAGCCACCGAGCAGTACGGTGAACCCATCTATAAGATGAACACCTACTGTCACGTCGAGATCGAAGGCATAGTCACTTGGACTGTCCTCCCGTATCACAAGGATAACGGCAGTGGCTGGTACAATCTCGAAGTGATCGCCGAGACATCGTACATGATGCACTCGAACGATCGAGACGGTGATGGCTGGACTGTGGCAGAAGGCGACTGCGACGATAACGAACCCCGTCGCCATCCCACGGCCGTAGAGATATGGGGCGATGGAGAAAACCAGAATTGTACTGGGCGCGACCCATACGCAACCGTGGTTGTCACCATGTGTGGCCCAGCAGAGCACGTCCATCCCAAGCCCAGCTTGTGGGAGGTGGCTCCTGAGTGGCAAGCACATGCAATGAGCTGGAACAGCAATTGCTTTGACGTGTCATTCATCGGTTACTATGCTCCTCGCGAATTCTACTTTGCATGGGGCAGCCCCACCGAATGGGACAACTCATTCTGGGGTGGTCAATGCCACGAACTCTCCAACATCAGTGCTCGCGGATACGGCTACGGCCAATCCACTTCCACTGACATCACGGTCAGCCTCTCTCAGGTACCCGGGCAAGACACTTGTCATCGGTACATCTCAGAAGGTTCACTGATCAACTAACGTCCTTTCACTAAAACTACTTACACACCCTGAATTAGGAACTCAGGGTGTTTTTCTTTTTGGTTATCTTGATAGACATGAACGTTGGTTTTTCGTAGGGATAACCACAAGGGTTATCCCTACGTAAGTAATGAGAAATCACTTGGTGATATAGTTGGCGCATTCAAATCCAGAGCCACTTGTGAATACATAAAAATGGTTAAAGCTAAGTTAGGCAAACCATTTCCAGGTAAATTATGGCAAAAAAATTATTATGAACAAATAATTGATTCCGAGAAAGCATACGATAATATTTCTGATTATATTCTCCATAATCCAGTTCAGTGGTCAAAGGGCAAGGATGGGTACGGATAACCACTAGGGTTATCCCTACAAATTGACTTGTATAAAAAAAGACCGAAGCAAGAATAGCTTCGGTCAAGGTAGGAATGTACGATCTACGGGATCATGGGGTCCAGAGGACTCCAATGTGTGATCGATACGTCGTTGTCCCAACAGGTTCACCCGGATCCTTGAAGATCTTGGTGAAGTACGAACCGGAGACCGGCGCCGCACCGGGTGCATCCACGTACTCGTCGAGCAAGACGCCATCCTGGTAGATTCGGAAGGTTCCGTAACAGAACAACTGATCCTTCTCGCCTTCGGTTGCGACTGCATTGCACCAGTAGAGTGCCGAACTGTCGTGGTACACCGAGCAATCGGTTACCGTTTCCGGCAACACGATCTTCGGCATCACCTCCACGAGGTTGGTGACGGCGTCCTCAAGCGGACAAATGATAGGCGACTGCTGACTCGAGTCAGTGACGCAGCGAAGCTGCCAGTCGGTGTCAATATATCCGGAGAAGCCGCCGGGTCCGTTGGCGCCGTAGTCCGTCCAGTTGTACATGGCGCCATGCAACGGGTCGGGGTAAGCGGGCGGCATGTACACGAGGAACAAGCCAGTGGCAGGCACTGCGCCGAGCGATGTGGTGTACACCTCACTCTGCTCACAGGCAACCTGTTCACCTCCGCCATAGCCACCGCCTCCGCTGGATCCGGCACTTCCAGCCGATCCTGCCGATCCTGCCGAACCTGCACTTCCAGCCGATCCTGCCGATCCTGCCGAACCTGCACTGCCAGCACTTCCGGCCGAACCCGAGCTTCCCACCGCCACGCCCGCGCACCCTCTACCCGCCGATCCTGCCGATCCTGCTGAGCCGGCGCTCCCTGCGGAGCCACCAGCACCTGCCGATCCAGCCGAACCTCCGGTGCCACCGTCGGTGCACATGTTCACGCCGTTAATCGACATGTCGGGGCGGAACAAGTAGGAATTGCCTTGAGCATCAGTGCGACATTGGAAGATTTCGGTTTCACCCGCAGTACCTCCCAATGCTGGCCCCTCGCAAGTCTCACACTCTTGATACCCGCCGACTGAGCAAGGAATGCTCCATTGGCAAGTGCCGAGGCATGCGAACACATTGGTGTTCGTTGGCTCTGCCCAGTAGCTCTCATAGGTGAGGCCACCGTCAACTTCCTTCTCGATGAGACACGAACAACGAACAGTGTCGTTGCACTCGTAGGCGCCTGGCGGCGTGCAAACCTGCGCGATCTGGTATTGGCAAACCTGCGCATCCGGCTCTGCATCGGGTTCTGCATCAGGCATTGCATCAACGCCAGCATCCACACCTGCACTGCCGGCTGATCCAGAACTCCCTGCGGAGCCTGCTGATCCTGCCGAACCTGCACTGCCAGCGCTTCCGGCACTGCCGGCTGCTCCGGCACCACCGTCCGACCCCCAAGGAACACAGATACAAGATCCGTATTCATTGTTGGCACAGGTCTGCGTACCGTTGTGCTCCGAAGGACACTGACCGGTGCAGTCCAGGATATCTCCGTCATTGCAGACGAAGGCATCCACTCCAGCGTCACCAGCCGAACCAGCACTTCCGGCTTGTCCAGCCGAACCTGCTGTTCCAGCCGATCCGGCACTCCCTGCAGAGCCTGCCGTTCCTGCCGAACCTGCACTGCCAGCCGAGCCTGAGCTTCCACCCGCACCGCTATCCGGTTCTCCGCACATGTCGAAGTTCGGGTTTTCGCTGATAAACTGGCTGTCTACGTACAAGCAACCGTGACAGTAAAGCAAAGTCTGGCTTGCATCGTTGTAACAGAACTCACCAATGGTGGACTGTTCTGGAGTACAATACCCGCTTGCCGGGCACAGCGCTTGGCGCTTTTTGGCGATCGGCTCTGGGCCATCATCGCCCATGCCACCGCAAGAGGTGACCGAAGTCCCCATCGCTACTGAGAGTCCAACCAAAATCAGTGATCCAAGTACGCTTCTGGTATTCATTCTTCTCTCCTCCACATGGGTCTGTAACTGGTGCTTTTTTGCACCTGTGAATGTTCAAGCTTTTCAGTGCGCAAAAGCGCGCACAGGTAACAGCTTCTTATACTAAAAATCGCTATTTGTCAAGGTATGACAGGCAGACTTTTTTGAGTTTTGTCATCTATGTGCAAAATTTGCCTAATTTCTGCACTTTTTAGCCACTCTCGCATATGTTATAATCCAATCATAAACATGGAGGGAAAACATAGTTCTCACATAGCTAAAAAACCGGATAATAGACATGAAGATTGGTCTATATTGTCCTGGGGTCTTTTTCTTTTGCTGTTTATTGGCAGTATTTTGGTCGTCTTTGGCGTTCCTTTTGGCCCAATTGCAGTCACTATTGGCATCATTCTTTTGGTATTTGCTTACCGGGCAACATATACAACTTTCTATCTTTCTATCTTTTTTACGCTATTTCTGGGTTTAACAGTCTCACTTGATACAGGTGCACTAAATATCGGCGAACGAGCTTTTGGTGGATCTATTGATATCTTTTTTGGAGAAGTTTTAATAATGGCATTAATAGCAGCTTGGGCAGTAAAGGTAATTCTTCTTTGGTTTAAACGTCGTGATGTTAACTGGCGGCCAATCCTACCAGTTTGGAAATCATATACAGTGCTTGTTCTTGCACATCTAGTATCAATCTTCAGTTCCTATGGCCCTGATCCAGTACTTGTGGGTAAGTTTGTCTTACGTCCAGTCATCTTTTGCTATGTAGCTTTCATTGCTTTACCAGCTAACCTCATCCGATCCGAACGTCGCCTGCGTGCTGTGTTTGGTGTACTAACGGTTGTTGGAGTCCTTGCCGCAATAAACGCATACACATCTCTTTTAGACATCGAGCCCTACGCTTGGGCTGTTAGACGCGCGCATCCAACGTCAATCTTTGGCATAAATCCTATTGGAGATAATCACAATCTACTCGCAGAGCTCCTGCTACTCACTGCCCCTGCAACTCTCGCTCTGGCATACCTCACAAAAAAAGCACGTATGCGAGCGTTTCTTATAGCTTCCACAGTAGCTCAAATCTTGGCAGGCTTATTAACATTTGCTCGTAGCGCATGGATAGTATTTATTTTTCAACTTGGATTTTTGCTCCTCACAATCTGGCGCCCACTTATAAAAAAATATCTCAGTATTATCATCGGACTTATTATTGTCATGATTCCGCTCGCGTTTTATCAACTCCAATTTAGCTTTTCACCAACCGCAGAAAGTTCTAACTCTACTCGTTGGATGCTAACTGAAATTGCTTGGACGGCATTTGTAGAACACCCTATAGTCGGTAGTGGCGCTGGTACTTATATTTGGCGAGTAGGTAATGCAAGAGTTTTTGTGATCGAATTTGGCGCACCACTCGACGCTCACGGCTTTATTCAAAAACTAATTGCAGAGGTTGGCGGCTTTGGTCTATTTGCTTATGTATTAGTCTTATTTATGGCTGCAAGATATTCTTGGCAAAGGATGAAGATCCTTTCTGGTAAGCCACTTATAGTCTGTTACTTTTTAGCTGCATCCGCATCCGGAGCAGTAGTTTATCAATTGTTTAATACGGCTTACTGGACATCTCATCTCTGGCTACCAATTGGCCTGCTACTCGCAGCATCAGAAATGTACTACATCCGAGAAAAGCGCGCCCAAAAAGAGAAAGATTTATTTGGAGTCTCCTAATATGAAACCAAGCTTACCGCATCATGCAACAACCTCATTACACCGCGTCCCAGGTGGTTTACATACGCTCGATCTTTTGATTAAACGTATTGCTTATTATGCAGACGAACACCCAGATCAAGAACTAAATATTCTAGTTCAGGGTGATGAAACCGCACTTTTTGCATTACCAATCGCAACTCTTGGCTACTGCGTAACCAATCTGCATAAATCAGAAACGTCAGCTCAAAAGACACAAGCATTATCTGAAGAACTGGGATTAGAAATCCAATCAAAAACTACACAATTACAGGAAGAGCAATCTGGAAAATACGATATAGTAATAAGTCCAATGCTTTCAGATACAGCCACAGAAATTACGAGCTCAATAAATACAATGATCGACAAAATCAAAACCCACGGAGCAATTTTATTTAGAGTCAGCGCAAGTGAAAAGCTTAATTACCCAGCCTTGCTTACTGTTATCAATGCTACAAAAACACGCACTTATTCATCATTAGTTTCTAACTATTTATCACCAAGTTTTTTTAGTAAACATCTATCAAAAATGAAAAAGGGGAGTGCGCTTTTTCATACAATAGATTTAATCGACAGCATGCTATCTAATAAAGTAGCACGCAAAAGAGCATCATCATGGGTATTTGAATGTCGCAAAAAAATTGCTCCAAAATTAGTTGCCTACATATTACCAACTCTTTCTGCCGGAGGTGGCGCTGAGCGCTTAGTTATGCAACTAGCCGCCCGCATGCCAGAGCAAGGTTACGAGTCTCACATTATCGCAAACGTGCGTGGTGGAGGTTTAGAAGCATTACTACGCAAACAAAACATTCCTTTTACCGTCTTACATCGCAAAGGCATCTTTGGCAGGTTTAAGAACATCAAACAACTAAAACATCTCTTACAAGATCTAAATCCGGACATTGTTCACACGCACCTATTCGCGGCTGATTTTTGGGGTCGTATAGCAGCCAGAAGAGCTAAAATAAAAAATATAGTTACAACATTGCACAACGTCAAAATACATTTCGGCTCAATCGGAATCCAAATCATGCGTGCTTTAAAATCGTATTCAAAAATCTACGTCGCAATTTCATTTGATGTTGCCGAGTATCTTAAAAAAACTATAAAAGTCAGTAAAGACAAAGTAAAGATTATCCAAAATGGTGTAGAATCTTCAAAGATTGTTAAGCGCCAAAACCAGCCTTTTCATGATATCCCACGTTTTGTCTTCATAGGCAGATTAGAATCACAAAAAAATCCAGATATATTATTAAAAGCTCTTGCCGAGGTGCGTGGTAGTTGGGAATGCTTTATCTATGGCGAAGGATCAATGGAACGCGATCTAAAACATCTTGCCGACGAATTAGGAATCTTACCTCGCTTATACTGGGAAGGCGTCGTCGAAAACACGCACAGCGTCTATTCAAAAAATGATGTCTTTATTCTACCTTCAGCTTGGGAAGGGTTTGGCCTCGTAGCCGTCGAGGCTGCTGTCGCTGGCATTCCCATGATTGTTTCTGACCTTCCGGTGATGAAGGAACTATTTGGTGAAAAAGTCACAAAAGTTACACCAGGAAGCATCGAGGAACTCACTAAAGCTATCGAAGATATTCTAGGTCGCCCTGCAGACGCTATTGCGCAGGCACAACACTTAGCCTCCGAAGATTTTACAAAATTTTCTATCGATAGAATGGCATCTGAACATGTTAAACTTTATAACTCAATAACAAAACAATGATACGTCAAACGTCACAAGTATCACGTCAAAAGTCCGTAGCGGTCAGCCGACGTTCGACATTAGACGTTCGACATTAGACGTTCGACATTAGACGTATTTATTTATGAAAATACTCCAGATAAACAAATTCTTCGATCTGCGTGGCGGTGCCGAGATCTACATGCACAATCTGTCGCGCAAGCTAACTGACCAAGGTCACGATGTCCACGCTTTTTCAACCAAGCATCCAAAAAATCTACAATCAAAAGATAAAGATTTTTTTGTGCACCGCTACGATTATAGTCGCAAGCAGGGGATGAGTAAGGATGCAAAAAAAGCTATAAACTTTATCTGGAATAAAGAAGCTAAGCAATCTCTTCAAGCTCAAATCAACGAAGTGAAGCCAGATGTTATTCACCTTCACAATATCTATCATCATCTTTCAGCAAGTATTCTCTCCGTTATCCGCAAGTCCGGCATCCCTTGCGTCCAAACTTTACACGACTACAAACTAGCTTGCCCTAATTACAAGATGTACACCGAGAGTAAAGTCTGCGAACGCTGTAAAGGTGGTAAATATTATAATGCTGTTTTTCACAAATGCCTCTTTCCAGGTTTAGTCCCAAATATGCTCGCAGCTACAGAAATGAGTCTTACAAAAATTACTCAATCTTACGAAAGAACCGTAAAGACTTTTATCTGTCCTTCTAAGTTTATGCTCGACAAGATGGTTGATTGGGGAGAGCCACCTGGTAAATTTACTTACCTACCAAATCCAGTCGAAATCCCGAAACAAATATCAACTTCTCGTGGACAAGGCGCCTATACTTTTATCGGTCGCCTATATCCTGAAAAAGGAATCGAAAATCTTATACGCGCTGCAGCCAGAGTCCCGTCAGTAAAACTTGATGTAGTGGGTGAGGGACCAGATCGTCAAAAACTAGAATCACTCTCGACTCAGCTTGCTCCAGGGCGTATTCAATTTTTAGGATTCCAAACTGGCGAAAAACTCCAAAAAATCCGTCGCGAATCAAAAGCTCTCTGCATCCCATCCGTCTGGTACGAAAACGCACCCCTCACAGCTCTCGAAGCTATGGCCGAAGGCATCCCGCTCATAGCTTCAAACATCGGTGGCCTCCCCGAACTAGTCACCGACGGAGTCAGCGGCTTCTTAGCAGATTCAGATTCAATAGAATCCTGGATCGAAGCATTTAGACAAATGGATTCATTTACAAATGAGCAACGATTCGAACTCGGTGATTATGGCCGTGACCAAGTTATAAAAAACTTTGGCTGGGAGTCTCACCTAGAATCCCTCGAACAGATTTATACAAGTTAGTTTAGATACTTTCAAAATATAAAACTCCCGAAACGCGCCCGGGAGTTTTTTTGCTGCACTCAATTTTTGTTTATCAAAATTGTATTTTGATTATTGTTCTTTCACACGCTGTGGTGGTCGCGGTGAGAACTTTGGATTTGATATTTTCCATTTTTCAACCCACTGGCCCAAGCCTGCATGGTCTCGCTTTTTTTGGAGTCTTGGCATTTTTTGTGACCAATTAAGCATGGAGTCAAAATGGATTTGATAACGGTTACGCACAACGATGTAGCGGATCTCTCGGCGGGCGATTGCCCTTCTGACAGTTCTATCAGACACGCCAAAGAGTTTCGCTGCTTCTGATACATACAAGCGAATTGGAGGAGCTGTCTTAGTTGAAGCCTCTGACATATGATTACTCAGATTATTTCATCAACTCAGATATTTGTCAACGCTATATTAGACAAACTGTGCATAAGAACGCCAAAATATCAGCAAAACAGCAAAAACCAAGACATCCAGAATCTGCCTAATACATTGATTCTGAGGATACTTGACACAAGGTATCGACAAAAATCTGTTTTTCTGGCAATCTAATACAGCCTTTTTATGTTAGTTGAGCTATTTGCTCAGTTTTTCTCATCATCATTTTTGCCATGGCCGAACTCCTAGATCGCTATCTGCTCTATCGGGTTCAGGTCAAACAGGACCCTGAGGCATTTGCGAAAATTTATGATCGTTATGTAACGGCCATTTACCGGTTCGTGATTTTAAAGTTGCCCAGAAAACAAGATGCAGAAGATATAACAGCCGAAACTTTTACTAAGTTCTGGCAATATTTACAATCTCAGAAAAAAGTAAAAAGCGTCAGAGCCTTTCTTTATCAGATAGCTCGCAACCTTATTGCCGACTTTTACAGAACGCGCAAAATAGATGAATCTTTGGAAGTTGTAACGTTTGGGGCAGACGATACGTCTAATACAGTATACGAGGGTAGCTATGGCAAAGCTTATATGGAAGCTCGTACAGAGCTGTCACTAATCCTAAACCACCTAGATAAGCTAAAAGATTCGTATCGAGATGTATTAGCACTGCGTTTAATAGATGGTCTAAGTTTTACCGACATTGCAACTATTTTAGATAAGACCCCCGGAAATGTCCGCGTAATTTATTACCGTGGCATGAAAGCCCTCAAAGAACAGAAATAATCCATGAGTAGTTATCAATTATTTAAGCGAACACGAAACATCAGGTCTGCTGCAAAGCAAATGAAGCCTGATGATGCTTGGGTTAAGCAAACTCGTGACACGTTACTCATGCAGGTTAAAAACTCACAACCTTCAACTCCATTATCACAAACAGTATTAGGACGAAGCTTTAAGATATTTGTTCCAGTTATTTCCTTCCGCTGGATGAGAGCGCCTGCCGCAATAGCCATGGCAATAGTTGTGGCTCTTTTTAGTGGCTCACTTTTTTCCGTGTCTGCAGCAGAGCGCGCCTTACCAGGAGACTTTTTATACAGTATTAAACTCGTTACAGAACAAGCTCGCATAGCTCTCGTCAAAGAACCAGAAGAACGAGTCAAACTTAAAACCGAATTTACAGAAAGGCGTGTAGATGAAATGAGGCAAGTAATTGCTAGTCCACTCGCTGATAAAGGTGATCGTGTTAAACAAGCAGCCGAAGTGCTAAAACGCGACATGGATACAATCAAGAATCAACTAGACGAAGTACAAGAAACCTCATCTCCAGAAAAAGCTAAAGAGGCTGCACAGATGGTTGATGAAAAAACAGCAGAAGTAATTGCAAGCCTCCAAGAATCAAAAGCTCAATTATCAGCATCAGAAAAAGTGAAAGTTTCCGAAGCTCAAGCCGCAGCATCAGATACATCAGTTAAAGCAATCGAACTTTTAATTGATGCACATGCAAAAGACGCAAACGTTGTTTCAGAGGAGGATGTGTTAAAAGCACTCAAAACACATAATGAAAAAGTAGCTAAAACAGTTTCAGATTCCACAGGCCTTAAAGTCGAAGTTACAAGTTCCACACAGCCAATCGAGATCGAATCCACTTCATCAACAGAAGCTATCGAGGAATCCACTTCATCAACAGAAGCTACTACCGAAGAAGAATCAGCAGAGGCAAATCAAGATGAAGATCCAAAAGATCAATTAAGCGATGCAGCTAAGTCTTTCACCGAATCCGATAAGCTCGCCTCCGAAAGTAATCTAGACGAAGCAGTCATCCTCTTAAGAGAAGGCACGCAACAAGCATTCGCTGCTCAAAAAACTTTCGAGGACGATGTAGTCAAACAAGAAGAGGAGGCTCTAAACCACGAAGAAGAACAGTCTTCCGAAGAGGATCAAGAACCTGATTCATCAGAAACAGTTGAAGACTCTCCAGACTCAGATACAGAAGCACCAAGCGACACAGAGACATCTGAAGAAACCACAGAAGAGTCTGACGAAGAAAATAACACTGAAACTTAAAAATAAATTTAGCCACATCCCCCGTGGCACAGGTCACCGGTCTCATATCAGACAGATGCCCTGACGGGCGGGGGAATCGTATGTATCACTAACTCGGCGCAAGCCTTGAAGGCGATATGTGCGGGATCTCCAAATCCAGTAGAGATCTCGAACTCCGACGCCCGGCGACACTAAATCCTCGCCACGGCCATCTACAAAGGTCGAACTCGAGTTTACACTCGGGAAGATGTGCCAGAACTCCTTCATTAATCACATTCGCAGGAAACCATTCGCAAGGATGATTCCTGCATCAGGACAGTCAATCTGTCCATTAAAGGCAAAACACTAGTATTCTTATGATGAGAAAAGCTTTTTCAACGTTTGTATCCTTCGTTACCATTCTTTGGTCCGTCGGAGCAGGCGCCTTAGCGTTCCCTGTTACAGCCCAAGCCGCCACACTCGCTGCTGGCGACTTAGTCAAGGCTTCAGGACCAGCTGTGTATTATTATCACACAGATGGCAAACGCTACGTATTCCCAAATGAGAAGACATTCTTCTCATGGTTTAACGATTTTTCGTCCGTAGTAACCATCACGGATGCAGAACTCGCAGCCATTCAAATCGGCGGTAACGCAACTCTTCGCCCAGGCGCTAAGCTTGTGAAGATTACAACCGATCCGAAAACCTATGCTGTCACCAAGTGCGGCACATTGCATTGGATTGAATCCGAAGCAATCGCCAAGGCACTTTGGGGCGATGCATGGGCAACACGTGTTGTTGATGTACCAGATAGTTTCTTCGTAAACTACGACATCGGCGCTTCAGTTTCATCCAACGTCCATCCAAACGGTCAGCTTGTAACCTATTCAGGTGATAGCAACCGCTACGTAATCTGGGATGGTTTGAAACGCATGATCGCAGATGATGCAGCATTCAACGCAAATAATTGGAACATGATCAACGCTGTAGAGACAGCTGTCACTTATAGTGATGGTGCTAATGTCACTGGCGCTGAACCAGCAAACTTCTGGAATGTTGCTTGCCCAGGTACACAGGCAGTTAGTGGTGACGTAACCGTTTCCCTAGCTTCTGACACACCTGCAGGTGCAACAGTACCAAACAATGCTATGGGTGTTCCTCTAGTAAAAGTTATCGTCCAGGCTGGTAATGCAGATGCATTGCTATCTGGCCTACACTTTCATCGTGTAGGTGTTGGTTCAACTTCCGACTTTGCTAACGTGTATCTTTATGATGCAGAAGGCAATCGCCTAACAACAGGCCGCTCGGTAAATTCAACCAGCAACAAAGTAGAATTCAACAGTCTTAACCAGACAGTCGCTGCTAACACAATGAAGGCATATTATGTCTTTGCTGACTTTAGCACTCCAGCAACAACTGGTGGCAACCACGCATTCGAACTTATGGATGCAGCTTCCGTTGTTCTTTCTGGCTCAGGCACTGTTGCAGGTAGCTTCCCAGTTCGTGGTAACGTCTTCGTAGTCGGTACTGCTTCAGCTGGTACACTTACCATTCAACCAGGTCCAACACCGGCTAACCCGGTAATCGGCCAAAAGGCAGCTCCTATCTCGAGCTTCAGACTTACAGCAAACACAAATGATATTTACATTCACCGCATAGCTTTGTATCAAGGTGGTGGTGTTGATAACTCCGATCTAAGCAACTTCGACCTATACCAAGGTTCAACAAAGGTTGCTTCAGCAGTTGCTGTTAACGCAAAGGGTCAGATCGTATTGGTCTTTGACTCACCATACCTACTACCAAACGGTGTAACTCGCGTTTTCGATCTTAGTGCTGATGTAGGTGGCCGCGCAGGTCGCACAATCATCACATATGTCGAATACAATGCTGACATCATGGCAGTCGATTCAGTTTACAACTCCGGCGCTGCTATCGATATCACTCCATTTGACACAGCAGGTGAAGGTATCACTGTTACAACACAAGGTGGTAACCTAACATTCGCTTACAATGGTCCTCCATCAGGTTCAGTTGCTAAAGGCAAACTAGGTGTTGTTCTCTATGAGTTCTCATTGACCTCAGCAGAAAATGACCTAGAAATCCGCAACTTGCGCACACAGCTATCTGGTGCAGGAGCATCCGATATCCTTGTCGGTTCGGCTGGTACAAAGTACTTCCGCAACATCAAGATTAAGGATATGGATTCCGGTAACACACTTATGGGTCCAAGAGAACTAGTAGGTGGTGCTTCAACAACAGCAGAAGCCCTAGTCTTCAACGACACATTCAACCTTGACGCAGGCGCAACAAAGAACCTCGCTATCGTTGCTGATCTCTCCAATACAGAGGATGCAACAAACGAATTCTTTACTCCTGGTACACGCCAATACCGTGCTACATGGAACGCTTTCCAATTAGGTGACGTAAGAGTTGTAACTACAGGTGAAAACCTAGCGCTCAACAAGATCGTTCCTAATGCAAACACTGCAGGTAACCTACAGGCAGTCAAGCAGTCCAGCTTAATCGCTGACCTCGCTTCAACACCTGTATCAGGTACTGTTGTTAAGAAGGCACAAAACAAAGCTACTGTTGGTATCTCCCTACAGGCTGGTTCACAATCAGACATCAAAGTCACAAATCTAACACTTGCATGTCAAGCTGACATTGGCGCAACAGGTACTTACACTGCTGCCAATTGTGCTCAACGCATCATTTCGTTAGCTCTTTATGATGGCGATACTATGGTTGGACTAGCACAGGCTCCAGATACAATCACAGGTCTTGCACAGATCACAAACATGAATCTTGACCTTGCTAAAGGTACTACAAAGAACCTTACAGCTAAGGCAACATTCAGCTCTGCTGCAACTGCTTCTCCAAACAACGACAGAGTTTCAGTTGGTGTAAGCTCAATCACCGCACAAGATGATGAGTCAAACACAATCACTCCAACTATCACAACTGCTCTAGGTACAACCCAGCTCACAAACACTCCAAGTGTTCTACAGACAATCCTTGCTAACGGTACTCTAACCGTTACTCAGGATGCACATCCAGCCTCAACAATCGTTGTTGCAGGTAAAGATGTATGGGTACCAATGGCTCGTTATGAAGCTACAGCTCAGTATGAAGATATGGGTATTGATCTAATGCGCGTGGAATCACTCGCAGGTGACAATGCTAACTTCACACAGGTTGCTCTTGCAGCTGACGGTGCAGTTAAAGGTGCCGCTGTATTACCAGCAGGCGCTACAGGTGCTGTTGATATCTGGTTAACAGGTAACACACTAATGGTACCTAAAGATGGTTCAGCTAACTTCGAAGTGTGGGCTAAACTCGCAGCTACACAGGCTTCATCGTCTGTAAGCGGCGCAACAACTGGTGTTACACGCTCCGGTTCAACTCCACAGCTCGGAATTGACGAAAACATCCAAACAGGCGAATGGAATGCTAACTATGCATCCATGATCAATATGCGCACCACAGGTGCAGCATCTGGCGAACGCATTTATGCAGGTCAGGGTGCTACCGATGGTAACGCTATGGTCCTACGCAAGAGCAAACCAGTCGTCACAATGCAGTCACTTTCCAACACCACGCTTTCCGCTGGTGAGCGCGAACTATATCGCGTACAGGTTGGTGCTGATTCAGCAGGCAACGTTTCAGTCAAACAGGTGACATTCAACTTGTCCAAGACTGCAGCAGTTAGCCTAGCTAACTTCCGCCTATACCGTGGATCCACACAGATCCCATTAGCAGACATTGCTATCGTCAACGGTACAAGCACAGCTGACCTCGAAGCAGGTAACATCCCAGCTGGTGTTAACCAAGCTTACGTAGTCGCTTCCTTCACTGACGAAGATTCAATTGGTGGTACGGGTAATGTATACTCGCTCCGCGCAACTGTTTCTTACACAGGTACAGGAAACAACGTAACGACAAACCTATACCGTGACCCAGCTTCGGCTATCGTCACAGGTTACCTAGATGCTTCAACAGCAGTAGGTGTACTAGGCTCAGACGCTGCTATCTTTAGCATCGACACAGCCGCCGCTCCAGATGGTACAGGTAACAATGTCGGTACATTTGTCTGGTCAGACAACTCTGAGGTACCACATTCCTCAGTAAGCCAGACCTCTCGTGATTGGACCAACGACACATATGTCGAAGATCTAACACAGAGCCAGTCATTGAGCAACTAACACCCCGCTCTCTTGCTTCTGCATCGCGAAAGCTGTGTAGATCATGATGATGGATTAGAAGTTCTACATTCCGGATTCGTCTGGAATGCAAAAACTCCCCGCAGCAATGCGGGGAGTTTTGTTTGTGGATATAAAGCAATTTACGTCCCTACAAATATAGGAACGCTTATGATAAGGTTTTTGGCATATGCAACGCAAACAAGCTATTAAAATCCTCAAAGCTATTTCCTATATAGGTATATACGGCGGGCTCCTAATGCCAGCAATTTTTATACCTATCGTCATATTTCCCTTTGTTTTTTCAAAATTAATCTTTTTTCAAGTAATAATTGGGCTAACCTTTCCAGCTTATCTAGCTCTAGCTTGGGCCGAACCCCAGTTTCGTCCACGCAAATCCTTTTTGTATTTTGCTTTCATAGCCTATTTTGTAGCTCTATTTTTATCAATGGTCTTTGCTGTTGACCCGGTTCGTTCCTGGTGGGGTAACCAAGAGCGCATGAATGGCTTATTTACATTGCTTCACTTTTTCGCATGGCTAACAATGACAACCTCGCTTATCAAGACATGGAAGCAGTGGAAAAACGTATTAAATTACATGGTTGGATTGGGTGTCTTTATGGGGATCGTTGCATTGTTGCAAAAGCCATTTCCCAACATACTCAGATTCCCGGCTGGGCCACGTGTTGGCGGTTTACTAGATAATCCAATTTACCAAGGAGCTTATCAACTCTTCATACTATTCTTTATCGCATCGCTTTGGTTCCAAACAAAAAGAAACGATTTGCGAGCCTGGTATGTAATCGCTGCAATAGTCTCATTCTCAGCAATGCTTGCCGCTGGATCTCGTGGACCATTCATGGGCCTTATTTTCGGAGCTGTAATATCCGCCATTGCAGTTGGTGTAATGTATAAAAATATCAAAGTTCGCGCGGTAGTCTTTGGAGGTATCGGATTAGCTCTAATTGTCTATATTGGTATTGCGACAGTCGGTGTTAAAACAGAGACTTACAAAGCATTTAAAAAACAGGCACCAACAGCAGCACGTATATTTGATTTTAATACCGGTACTGCGGGTCGTTTCATTGCATGGAATATTGCTTGGGAAAGTTTTCTAGAAAGACCTCTAACTGGTTATGGTTTGGATAACTTTCACATTGCATTCAATAAACATTATAATCCCAATTCACTTAGATCTGGATATTACGAAACCTGGTTCGATAGAGCGCATAATACTATTATGGATGTGTTGAGCATGACTGGTTTTCTAGGAATACTTACATTTAGTGGTATATGGTTAGGTATTTACTATACAATTATTCAAGCGCGCAGAAAAAAGTATCTCGACATCCCAACCACAGCGATTCTTCTTGGTCTCCCTGCAGGGTACTTCTTGCAAAATGTTTTTGTTTTTGATCACCCAGCAGCGTTTAGCATGAGTTATTTATTGTACGCTCTTGTAATTTGTGTTGGCTTCAAGGTATTTACGGGGGAAGCTGGTGAAGTAGATACTAAAAAGCAAAAAACGGTACCATGGGTAATATTTGGTATAGCTCAAGCGGTATTCGTCTTAATTGTATATCTTACATCAATCCTGCCATTTTATAGTTCAATGAATATAATTAAAGGTAATACAGCTTTTG
>SWBW01001860.1_pt1 | contig 131026 bp, 130 predicted proteins | sample 4693041 | NCBI WGS metagenome assembly SWBW01 (sample SAMN10267271, study PRJNA491770) | bioreactor metagenome | isolation source: DHS bioreactor inoculated with marine methane seep sediment | place: Japan: Omine Ridge, Nankai Trough | collected 2006-05-06 | reverse complement strand
CCTGTCACGCCGGGGGTCGCGGGTTCGAGTCCCGTCAACCGCGCCACTTTCCCAAACAGACTGGGCCAGCCCGATGCGTGATCGCTTTCTGCACTTCCTCGACCAGTTTCCCCTGTCCTACGCCCTGCTGATCGCCGCGACGCTCGGCCTCGCGCCGTTCACCCCGGTGCCGCATGTGTGGGAAAAGCTGGGGATGCTGGCGACGGGCACGCTGGTCAAGCCGCTCGATATCTTCGACCTTGTCCTGCATGGCACGCCCTGGCTGCTGCTCGCGGCCAAGCTTGGGCGGAGGGCGGCGCAGTCACGCTCCGAGAGCTGACCGCGCCGCCGTCATCTTTGCACACCTGTCGCGTGAGGTCTGGGGGCTGACCCCCAGCCCGCCGGTCACCCCTTGGCCGACAGCGCTGCGAGGATGCGCGCCCAGCTGCGCATGCCGTGGTGGAAGCTGTTGAGGTCGTATTTCTCGTTTGGCGAATGGATCTTGTCGTCGTCACGGCCGAAGCCGATCAGCATCGCGTCCATCCCCAGCACCTCCTTGAAGTGCCCGGCGATCGGGATCGACCCGCCCGAGCCGATGAAGGCCGCCTCCATCCCCCATTCCGCGCTCAGCGCCTTGCGGGCGGTCTCGAACGCCGGATCGTCGGTCGACATCCGCGAGGCCCGCGCGCCGTGACCGTTGGGAAATTCGGCCGTCACATCCGCCGGCAGCCGCGCTTCGACGTGACGCACGAAGGCGGCGTGGATCTTCTCGGGGTCCTGGTCGCCGACCAGGCGGAAGCTCACCTTGGCGCGCGCCTCGGCCGGCAGCACGGTTTTGAACCCTTCACCAGTGTAGCCGCCGGTGATGCCGTTCACCTCCGCCGTGGGCCGCGCCCAGAGCGTTTCGAGCGGCGTGGCGTCGGGCTCGCCGGCCGGCACCGAGAGGCCGACATCGCCGAGAAAGCGGGCGTGATCGAAGGCCAGCGCCTGCCATTGGGCGCGAATCGCGTCCGGCAGTTCGGGCACGTCGTCGTAGAAGCCGTCGAGCGTGATCCGCCCGGTGTCGTCATGCAGGTCGGCCAGCACTTTCGTCAGCACGTGGATCGGGTTGGCCGCAAGCCCGCCATACATGCCCGAGTGCAGATCGCGGCTTGCCGCCTTCACGATCACCTCTTCGGCAAGCAGCCCGCGCAGCTGAGTAGTGATCGATGGCACACGGCCGTCGAACAGGGTGGTATCGCAGATCATCGCCATGTCGGCCTTCAGCTCGGCGGCGTTCGCTTGCATGAACGGCACCAGCGAGGGCGAGCCCGATTCCTCCTCGCCTTCGAGGAAGATGGTGATCTTGCAGGGCAATTGGCCGTGCTCGGCCACCCAGGCGCGCATCGCTTCGACGAAGGTCATCAGCTGGCCCTTGTCGTCCGAGGTGCCACGCCCCCGGATCACTTTGCCGTGGGGCAGCTCTTCGATCGCGGGGGTGAACGGATCGGTGTCCCACAGGTCCAGCGGGTCGACCGGCTGCACATCATAGTGGCCGTAGAACAGGAGGTGCGGCGCGCCGCTGCCGCCATGCGCCACCACCATCGGGTGGCCGGGCGTGTGGCGCTTGGAGGCGTCGAAGCCGATCGAGGCGAGATCGGCCACCAGCCAGTCGGCAGCGGTGTCGCAATCGCCTTTGTACGCCGGATCGGTCGAGATCGAGGGGATCTTGAGCAGCTCCATCAGCCGGTCGAGGGCGGTGTCGAGATCGGCGTCGAGCCGGGCGAGGACGGGGGTGAGGGGCATCGGTGTCTCCTTTGAGTCGGCCAGACCGTAACAGAGCCGTGGGCGCTGTCCAGACGGGCTGGCGGCGCGCGGCGCGAGCGATTATGTTGGCGCCGACCCGGTGATAAGGAGACGGCAATGCGTGGATTTGCGAAAACGGTGGCCCTGGGCCTGGCGGTGCTGGCGGCGGCGCCTGCGGCGGGCGAACCGATGGCGGCGTCAAAGGCGACGGCAATGCTGTTCGCGCCGACGGGGATGATCTTCTACCCGATCGAAGCCAAGGGGCTCGATGCCGAGGCGGCGGCCAAGGTGGTGGCGCTGCAGGACGGCATGGCCGGGCAGATGGCCGCGTTTGAACAGGGCGGCTACGGCTATTACGGCGCGATGGCGGTGCCCACCGGCGTGCCGCTTGGCCCCGAATCCCTCGTGGTGGTGGCCGGGTTGCACGGGCCTGGTCCGGCGCAGATCGCGGTGCTGGCCGAATGCCGCAAAGCCCATGGCGGCGAGTGCGTCGCGGTTGGGCTGATGCTGCCCGAGCGCTACGAGGCGCGCGATTTCACCCTCTCTGCGGCGGCGACGGCCGGGGTCGAGGCCGAGTTCGGCAAGGGCGCCGGCCCGCATTACCTGGCCCAGAGTGTGACCACGGCGGGCTTTGCCGTGGCCAAGGGCGCGGGCTCGGACGCGCTGGCGCTCGAAAGCTGCAATGGCGCCACCGGCGGACGCAACGATTGCGTGATCGCGATGGTCGGGGAATAGGCCGAAATAGGAAATGTGGGGCGGGCGGGCTTGATCGAGGTCAAAGCCGGAAATGCGTCATTTCGTATCTACCAAGTCCAAACCGTTTACCGGTGTGGAACTTTTGTGTAACACGTCGGGACCGACACACTGCCGGAGGAACGCGCGTGAACTATGAAGCCAAGCTGGATGCGGCGCTGGGGCGTCTGCACGACGAAGGGCGATACCGGGTTTTCATCGACATCGAGCGGGAGAAAGGCAACTTCCCCCACGCCACCTGGTCGAAACCCGATGGCACCCAGGCCCCGGTAACGATCTGGTGCGGTAACGATTACCTCGGCATGGGACAGCACCCGATGGTGCTTGCGGCGATGCACGAGGCGATCGACGCCACCGGCGCCGGCTCGGGCGGCACGCGCAACATCTCCGGCACCACCGTCTACCACAAGCGACTCGAGGCCGAGCTGGCCGATCTGCACCGCAAGGAAGCGGCGCTGCTGTTTACCTCGGCCTATATCGCCAACGACGCGACGCTCTCGACGCTGCCCAAGCTGTTCCCGGGCCTGATCATCTATTCCGACGCGCTCAACCACGCCTCGATGATCGAAGGGGTGCGGCGCAACGGCGGCGCCAAGCGGATCTTCCGCCACAATGACCTCGAGCACCTGCGCGAGCTGCTCGCCGCCGACGACCCCGACACGCCCAAGCTGATCGCCTTTGAATCGGTCTATTCGATGGACGGCGATTTTGGCCCGATCGAGGCGATTTGCGATCTCGCCGACGAATTCGGCGCGCTGACCTATATCGACGAGGTTCACGCCGTGGGCATGTATGGCCCGCGCGGCGCCGGCGTGGCCGAGCGCGACGGGCTGATGGGGCGGATCGACATCATCAACGGCACGCTGGCCAAGGCCTATGGCGTGATGGGCGGCTATATCGCCACGAGCGCGAAAATGGTCGACGCGATCCGCTCTTACGCGCCCGGCTTCATCTTCACCACCTCGCTGGCGCCGGCGATCGCGGCGGGCGCGGCGGCCTCGGTGAAACATCTGAAAACCGACCAGGCCCTGCGCGACAAGCACCAGCAGCAGGCGAAGATCCTCAAGGCCCGGCTGAAGGGCCTCGGCCTGCCGATCATCGACCACGGCAGCCATATCGTGCCGGTGATCGTCGGCGACCCGGTGCACACCAAGCACCTGTCCGACATGCTGCTCGACCAGTACGGCATCTACGTCCAGCCGATCAATTATCCCACCGTGCCGCGCGGCACCGAGCGGCTGCGGTTCACGCCCTCGCCGGTGCACGGGCCAAACGAAATGGACAAGCTGGTGCGCGCCCTCGACGAGCTCTGGGCGCAATGTGCGCTGAATCGCGCCGAGCTGTCTGCCTGATCCGTTCCGCAGTGCAACACCGCTTGCGCTGTGGTATGAAAAATCGCAAGAGACCGGGGGTTTAGAGAATCGCCGGCGCACAGAAGGGGCTTGTGCAGCTTGCCGGGATACAGCGAAAAAGGGACAGCGGGCATGATCCGGCGGTGGATATCACCGAAGATCTCCGACAAGGGGCCGGCGACCGCTGGCTTCGATTCCTTTGACCTGCGGCTGGGCGACGTGATGCGCGGCGAACGCGCCACGCTTGGCAAATCCCTGCTCGACGTGCAGCGCGAGCTGAAGATCAAGGCCACCTTTATCTCCGCGATCGAGAACGCCGATGTGAAAGCGTTCGAGACGCCGAGCTTCATCGCCGGCTATGTGCGCTCCTATGCGCGTTACCTCGGGCTCGACCCGGAATGGGCGTTCGAGGGGTTCTGCCGCGAGTCGGGCTTTCGCCCCACCCACGGGCTCGCACCCCAGGTGAAGACCGCGCCCGAGAAGGCCGCGGCACCCATCGGCGATCCGCTCGCCAACCCCAATGCCAGCTTCGTGCCGCGCCCCGCCTCGATCTTCGAGGGGATCGAGCCCGGCGCCGTCGGCTCGGTCGCGGTGCTGGTCGCGCTGGTCGGCGTGCTCGGCTTCGGCGGCTGGACGCTGCTGAAGGAAATCCAGAAAGTCGATTTTGCCCCGGTCGAACAGGCCGTGGGGGTGATGGAAGAGCTGCCGGCACTCGGCGAGACGCTGACCTTGCCGGGGCTCGAGATGGCCGACGGCACCGAGACCGGGGGGATGACCCCGCCGAGTCGCGAGGCGCTTGACCGGCTCTACCGCCCCGAGGCGCTCGACGTGCCGGTGCTGATCGCGCGCGATGGCCCGATTTCTACCCTTGATCCGTCGGAAGTGGGCGTGCTGGCCGAGGCCGGCAGCACCGCGCCGGGCCGTCCCGCCCTTGGCGAGGCTCCCGGTCGCGACGGGATCGACGCGCTCGTGGCCGAGGCCGCCGGCGCCGCCGCGCCCGGCGCCGTGCGGGTGTTTGGCCCCGATGCGCCGGAAGTGGCGCTCTTCGCGGTGCGCCCGTCCTGGGTGCGGGTGCAATCGGCCGACGGCTCGGTGATCCTCGAAAAGATCCTCGACGCGGGCGAGCAATATGTATTGCCGCGCATGGAAAGCGCGCCGATCCTGCGCACCGGCAATGCCGGCAGCGTGTACTTCGCCGTCAACGGCACCGCCTACGGTCCGGCCGGCGAGGGCGCTTCGGTGGTAAAAAACATCGCGCTGGCGCCGCAGGCCCTGTCGGAGAGTTTCGCGGTGGCCGATCTGAGCGCCGACCAGGATCTTGCCAATTTCGTCGCCGTCGCGCAGGCCGAGCAGCAGTAGCCGCCGGGCCGGCGTTTCAGGAAGATCACCGGCGCCGCCTTTCGGGGCGGTTTTTTGTGCGGGGCGGGTGGCGCGCCGCCGCTGCTCACGCCGCTTTGGCTTGCTCCCCCGGCGCGCGCGCGCTATCCCTTGCGCGACCAGAATTGAGGCAAGAGTCAGATGAGCCATAACCCGATCCGCCCCTGGCGCGACATTGAACGCCGCAAATCCCGCCAGATCATGGTGGGCAACGTGCCGGTCGGCGGCGACGCGCCGATTGCCGTGCAGACGATGACCAACACCGACAGCTCCGACGTGAAGGCGACGCTGGCCCAGATCCAGGCGGCGGCCGATGTCGGGGCCGATATCGTGCGGGTCTCGACGCCGGACCAGGCGGCGACCAGGGCGCTGAAAGAGATCGTGGCGGAAAGCCCGGTGCCGATCGTCGCCGACATCCATTTTCACTACAAACGCGCCATCGAGGCGGCGGACGCGGGCGCGGCCTGCCTGCGCATCAACCCCGGCAACATCGGCTCGCCCGAGCGGGTCAAGGAAGTGATCCGCGCCGCCAAAGCCAACGGCTGTTCGATCCGCATCGGCGTGAACGCCGGCTCACTCGAAAAACACCTGCTTGAAAAATATGGCGAACCTTGCCCCGAAGCGATGGTGGAAAGCGGCCTCGACCATATCCGCATCCTCGAGGACAACGACTTTCAGGACTACAAGATCAGCGTCAAGGCGTCGGACGTGTTCCTCGCCGCCGCCGCCTACCACGGCATCGCCGAGGCCACCGATGCGCCGATTCACCTCGGCATCACCGAGGCGGGCGGGTTCGTGTCCGGCACGATCAAATCGGCGGTCGGGCTTGGCAACCTGCTCTGGGCCGGGATCGGCGACACGATCCGCGTAAGCCTCTCGGCCGACCCGGTGGAAGAGATCAAGGTGGGCTACGAGATCCTGAAATCGCTGGGCTTGCGCCACCGTGGCGTCAACATCATCTCCTGCCCGTCCTGCGCACGCCAGGGGTTCGACGTGATTTCGACCGTGGCCGAGCTGGAACAGCGGCTCGCGCATATCCACACCTCGCTGAGCCTGTCGATCATCGGCTGCGTGGTGAACGGGCCGGGCGAAGCGCTGCTCACGGATGTGGGATTCACCGGCGGCGGCGCCGGGTCCGGGATGATCTACATGGCCGGCAAGCAGGACCACAAGCAGAGCAACGAAGGCATGATCGACCATATCGTCGAGCTGGTCGAGAAACGCGCCGCCGAGATCGAGGCCGAGGCGGAACAGGCGGAGTAGGGTGCGCCGGGACCGCCCTGAACGGGCATGAGGATCGTCGCGATTTCCGGCAGCCTGCGGGCGGAGTCGACTAATACCGGCCTGCTGCGGGCGCTGGCGGGTGCGGCGCCCGACGGCGTCGAGATTGCCTTGTGGCCCGAACTTGGCACGATCCCGATCTTCAATCCCGACCTGGAAGCGGCCCGCCCTGCGCCAGTGCGCCGCTTCATCGCCGTGGTCGAGGCGGCGGACGGCCTGATCCTGGCCAGCCCGGAATATGTGCACGCGATCCCCGGCGGGCTGAAGAACGCGATTGACTGGCTGGTGTCGGTCGAGGCGATCGTGGCCAAGCCGGTCGCCCTCGCGCATGCCTCGCATCGCGGCGACGACATGCTGGCCAGTCTGCGTCTGGTGCTGTCGACCGTCACCACCCGCTTTGCGCCGGACATCTTCCTGCGCGTGCCGCTGATGAAGCTGAGCCCGCACGAGGTGGCTGCGGAAATGGCCCTGCCGGCGCGGACTGCGCAGGCCCGCGCGTTCCTGGCCGAGTTTGCGGGCTTCTGTGGCGGTGGCGACCAGACCCGTCCGGCCGATCCCTGACCTGCTCCGGCCCGGCCCGACGCCCGGTCGCGGATCGAAAAGGCCGCCCCGAGAGGCGGCCTTTTGTGTGTTATTTCAATAGCTTTACTGCTTGCCTTGACGCAGTTCGGCAACGATCTGCTGCATCGCGTCAAGCGGCAGGTAGCCACGCAGCAGCTGGTCTTCCATCACGAAAGTCGGCGTGCCGGTGATCTGTAGCCGCCCCGCCAGGGCGTGGTTTTCGCCGATGATCTGGTCGACCTGCGGATCGGACATTCCGGCGACGATCGCCGCGCCATCGAGGCCGAGCCCATCGGCGAGGCCGGACAGGCTGGCCTCGGTCATGTTGCCACGCATCGTCATCATCGCGTCGTGCAGCGTGGCATAGGCCTCGTCGCCGTCCACCAGCTTGGCCGAGATGGCGAACCGCGAGCCGAGCAGGCTCTCTTCGCCGAGGATCGGGAATTCCTTGTAGATGATGCGGATGTTGCCGTCCTGGGTGATCAGTTCGTTGAGCTCGGGGAAGGCCTTTTTGCAATAGCCGCATTTGTAGTCGACGAATTCGACGAAGGTGATATCGCCGTCGGGGTTGCCGCCGATATGGCTAAAGCCGTCGTTGAAGATCGCCTCGAAGTTGGTGGCGACGAGGGCACCATCATTGGCCACCTGTTCGGCGGCCTGGCGGCGCTCCAGCACGGCCACCGCCTCCATGATCACCTCGGGGTTTTCGAGCAGGTAGCTGCGCACCTCGTCTCTAAAGAGCGCACGCTCGTCGTCCGACATCGCGTCGATGTCAAACGCGAGGGCGGGGGTGGCGGCAAGCCCGGCGGCAAGCGCGAGGGCAGGGAGGGTGCGGCGGATCATAGGCTCTCCGATCTGTCGGTTCGTGACGTTGTGGCGTGTCGTTTCACAGGGACTTAGCCGCCGGGGCCGCGCGCCACAACCGCGTCGCTGCGTCGCGGGTTGACCTTTGGCCCCCGAGGGGGCACCCCGGGTGGCGGCAGACTAGCGAGGGTGCGATGCGAACATCAAGGCGGGCCGAGGTCGATCCCTTCATTGTGATGGACGTGATGGAGGCGGCGCGCGCCGCCGAGGCCACCGGTCGGCACATCATCCACATGGAGGTGGGCCAGCCCGGCACCTCCGCACCGCAGGGCGCCCGCGCGGCGCTGATCCGCGCGATGGAGGCCGGGCCGCTCGGCTATACCGTGGCCCTCGGCCTGCCGGAGTTGCGCGCCCGGATCGCGCGGCTCTATGGCGATTGGTATGGCGTCGATCTCGACCCGGCCCGCGTGGTGGTCACCTCCGGCTCGTCCGGGGCCTTCATCCTCGCCTTCACGGCTCTGTTCGACAGCGGCGACCGGGTGGGCCTGGGCGATCCCGGCTATCCTTCCTACCGCCAGATCCTCTCGGCCCTTGGCTTCACCCCGGTGGGCATCCAGACCAGCGCCGCGAACCGCTACCAGCCGGTGGCGGGCGACCTGCCGGACGATCTTGCCGGGTTGATGATCGCGAGCCCCGGCAACCCCACCGGCACGATGCTGGGCAAGGGCGAGATCGCGGCGCTGGTGGAGGCCACGGCCGCGCGCGGGATCAGCCTGATCTCCGACGAGATCTACCACGGTCTGCACTACGGCGCGCGTGGCGTGAGCGCGCTGGAATTGACCGACGAGGTCTACGTGATCAATTCGTTCTCCAAGTATTTCTCGATGACCGGCTGGCGTGTCGGCTGGATGGTGGTGCCGGAAGATCACGTGCGCACCGTCGAGCGGATCGCGCAGAACATGTTTATCTGCCCGCCGCACGCCAGCCAGGTGGCCGCCCTGGCCGCGCTCGACTGCACGCACGAGCTGGAGGCAAACCGCACGGTCTACGCCAAGAACAGGGCGCTGATGCTGGCGGGGCTGCCCGAGGCCGGGTTCGATCGGATCGCGCCGCCGGATGGCGCCTTCTACGTCTATGCCGACGTGTCCGACCTCACCGACGACAGCCGCGCCTTTGCCGCCGAGATATTGGACAAGGCCGGGGTGGCGGTCACGCCGGGGCTGGATTTCGACCCCCTGCGCGGCCACACCACGCTGCGCTTTTCCTATGCCCGCGCGAGCGAAGATATCGAGGAAGGGCTGGCCCGCCTCAAGGCGTTCATGGCGGCACGCAGCTAGACCGCGTCCTTTGCATCCTGCCAGAAATATCACGTGGGCGCGGCGGGCGAGACCCGACCAGGGCTAGGCAATTGCCCACTGCCCGCTATAGTCGGCGCAAAAAGGATACGAGCGTGAGGCGCCTTCTTCTTTCCTTTCTTCTGCTGCTCGCCTGGCTGCCTGCCGCCGGTGCACAGCAGGCGCTGACCGGGCTCGCCCGGCTCGCCGGCGATGGTGTTACGCTGGTGGAGCGGCGCGGCCGGCTCGCGCTCACGCTTGATCTCACCCAGGCGGTGCCGTGGCGCGTGTTTACCCTCGACGATCCGGCCCGCGTGGTGCTGGACTTCTCCGAGCTTGACTGGACCGGGGCCGACCCCGAGGCGCTGGCCTCGTCGACTGAGCGGATTTCAGACATGGCCGTCGGGCTCTACCGCCCCGGCTGGACGCGGATGGTGATCGAGCTGGCCCGGCCGATGGCGGTGGCCGAGGCGGGAATGGAAACGAGCGCCACCGGCGCGGCGCTCACCCTGCGGCTCGAAGACAGCGACGCGGAGAGCTTTGCCGCCGCCGCCGGCGCGCCCGACAGCGCCACCTTCCGCACCACCGACGGCGCCGCGCTGCCGGCGCGCCCGCGGCCGCGCGGGCAGGGGCCGCTGATGGTGGTGATCGACCCCGGCCATGGCGGCATCGACCCCGGCGCCGAACGCGAGGGGGTGCGCGAGGCCGACCTGATGCTTACCTTCGCGCGCGAGCTCAAAGACGTGCTGCTGCGCGCGGGCAATATCGACGTGGTGCTGACGCGTGACGACGATGTGTTCGTGCCGCTGGAAACCCGCGTGACGATTGCCCGGCGCGCCGGGGCGGACGTGTTTTTGTCGTTTCACGCCGATGCGCTGGCCGAGGGGCGGGCGCATGGCGCCACCGTCTACACGCTGTCGGCGGAGGCCTCCGACGAAGCCTCGGCCAAGCTCGCCGAGCGCCATGACCGCGCCGACCTGCTCGCCGGGGTCGACCTCAGCGAAGCCGACGACGCGGTGGCGCTGGTGCTGATGGACCTTGCGCGCACCGAGACCGCGCCGCGCGCCGAGGCGCTGGCGGATGCGCTGGTGGAAGGGATCTACGCCGCCACGCAATCGACCTACAAGTCGCCGCGGATGCAGGCCGGGTTCTCGGTGCTGAAAGCGCCCGACATCCCGTCGGCGCTGGTCGAACTCGGGTTTCTCTCGTCAGAGCGCGACCGCGCCAAGCTGACCGACCCCGACTGGCGCCGCCAGGCCGCGCTGGGGATTCGCGACGCGCTGCTCTACTGGGCGATCGAAGACGCGGCCACGGCGGAGCGCCTGCGCAAATAGCCCGGGGCGCGCCGCGTCACGTCCGGGGGAGCCGGTCCGGGGGGCTGGCGTGCCGGCCTCAATCTTCTGTTAACCACGCCGGCTCCGGTGTGGGCAGAAATAACGCATGACAAACAAAGGCATATCGGCTTTTCACCGGAATACCGGAATACCGGAATACCGGAATACCGGAATACCGGAAAATGTCGCGGGGAGCGGCCGGACCGGGTTCGCGCTTCGGCGAACCCCGGCCCTGGCCTCGCGGTTACAACGGCCGGATCCGCAGCTGCGCGATCCGGTTGGCGACGCGCTTCAGCACCTCGAAGCGGTATCCGTGGAACGAAAACACCTGGCCCTCGTTCGGGATCATCTGCGCCTCGTGGATCACCAGCCCGGCCACGGTGTTGGCCTCTTCGTCGGGCAGAACCCAATCCATCGCCCGGTTCAGGTCGCGGATCGTCGTCGCGCCGTCGACCACGAGGCTGCCGTCGTCAAGCCGGGTCATCCCGCCCTCGGCGGCGGAGGTGTCGAACTCGTCGGTGATCTCGCCGACGATCTCCTCGAGGATGTCTTCGAGCGTGATCAGCCCCTGCAGGGTGCCGTATTCGTCCACCACCAGCGCGAAATGGGTGTGACGCTTGAGGAAATTGCGCATCTGGTCGTCAAGCCCGGTGGTTTCGGGCACGAAATAGGGCTCCATGGCCACCTGCATGATGTCGAATGTGGCATAGGCCTCGGCCCGGTCGCGGGCGTCGGCCACTTCGCCGGCGGCATACATGGCACGGCTGAGGTCTTTGGCGTGGATCACCCCGACGATGTTCTCGGGCTCGCCGCGATAGACCGGCAGCCTTGTGTAGGGCGAGGCGAGCGCCTGTTGCAGCACCTCCGAGGCCGGGCTTTCGGCGTCGATCATCTCGATCTGGGAGCGGTGCAACATGATCTCGTCCACCGTGCGCTCGGCCAGGTCGAGCGCGCCAAGGATACGGTCGCGGTCTTCCTTCTCCACCGCGCCCTCGCTGTGGCCAAGCGCGATCGCGCCGGCGATCTCCTCGCGCAGCGCGAGCAGCTTGGCATCGGGGTCGGTCTCGATCCCGAACAGCCTGAGCAGGCCTCGGGTGAGCGCGCGCACCGCGGCCACCATCGGCGAAAACACCCGCACCACCACCTGGATCGGCGCCGAGACCAGCGCGGCGGCGGCCTCGGGGCGGGTGATCGCGTAGGTCTTGGGCAGCACCTCGGAAAACACCAGCACCAGCAGCGTCATCACCAGGGTTGCCCAGGCCACGCCGTCGGCGCCGAACAGGCGCGTGAACAACGCCGTGGCGAGCGAGGCGGCGAGGATGTTGACGAGGTTGTTACCAAGCAGGACCGAGCCGATCAGCCGCTCGCTGTCCTCGGTGATGGCCAGGGCGCGCGCGGCGCCGCGGTCGCCCCGGTCGGCCTGGTTGCGCAGCTTGCCGCGCGAGGCGGCGGTGAGCGCCGTCTCGGAGCCGGAGAAAAACGCCGACAGCACCAGCAGCAGCGCAATCGCGCCGGTGGTGAGCCAGAAGGCGGTGTCGAGAAGGGGCGTGCCCGTGTCGGGTGTCATGAACGTTGTCTTTCGCGTGGTTTGGCTCTTCTATGGAGGCGGTTCGGTTGCGTTTCAAGGGAGGGGCCATGAAGATCGCATCGCTGGGCAGCCTCACCGGGCCGGTGATCGCCTATGGCGGGGCGCTCGGAAACCTGACCGCGCTCGGGGCGTTGCTGCGTGACGTGTCGCGCGCGGGGGTGGCGGGCAGCCATGTGATCTGCACCGGCGACATCACCGGGATCTGCGCCCAGCCGGGCGAATGCATCGCCGCCACGCGGGCCTATCGCCACCAGGTGATCGCCGGCAATATCGAGCGCCAGCTCGCCGCCGGCGCCGCCGACAGCGGTTCGGGCTACCCGCCGGGCTCGATGTCGATCCGCCTTGCCGTGCCGGGATGGCGTCACACCGACAAGCACGTCGATGCTGCTGCGCGCGACTGGATGGAAAGCCTGCCCGACGCGCTGGTCTTCGCCCACGAGGGGCGGCGGTGGGCGGTGATCCACGGCGGGCTGACCAACCCGGCGCGGTTTCTCTGGCCGACCTCGCCGGAGATCCTTTTTCGCCAGGAGATTACCGCGATCGAGGCGGCGGCCGGGCCGGTCGATGGGGTGATCGCCGGCCATTGCGGGCTGGCCTTCGAGCGGATCATCGGCGGCGTGCACTGGCTCAATGCCGGGATGATCGGCCTGCCGCCGCACGACGGGCGGCGCGGCGGGCGCTACGTTCGGCTCGACGCCGATGGCGCGCGGATCCTGCGGCTCGACTACGACCCGGCCCCGGCTTTTGCCGCGATGGTCTCGCTGGGGATCGCCCGGGGCTATGACCTCACCCTGATGACCGGCCGCTGGCCGACCGAAGACATCCTGCCGCGAGACATGAAAAGCCCCGCCTGACGGGCAGGCGGGGCCGGGGCATGGCTGCGGGCACGGCCTACGAATTCATCTCGTAGGCGCGTTCGCCATGCACCGAAAGGTCGAGCCCGTTGGTCTCGGTCTCGATGTCCACGCGCAGCCGGGTGACGAGGCCCACCAGCTTGATCAGCGCCACCGTGACCACCACGGTGAACACGCCCACCACCGCGAGGCCGCCGAGCTGCGCCGCCCAGGTGCCCGCGCCGAACACGGCGATCATGATCGTGCCGAAGATGCCGCCGACGCCATGCACCGCGAACACGTCGAGCGTGTCGTCGATATGCAGCCTGTTGCGGATGAAGTTCACCGCCTCCTGGCAGAGCACACCCGCGACTGCGCCGATCACCAGCGCCTCGACCGGGCCGACGAAGCCCGAGGCCGGGGTGATCGAGGCCAGCCCGGCGATGGTGCCGGTGACGATGCCCACCAGCGAGGCGCGGCCGAACTTGATTCGTTCCCACAGCGCCCAGCTGAGCGAAGCGGTGGCGGCCGAGATATGGGTGACGGTCAGCGCCATCGCCGCGCCGCCGTCGGCGGCGAGCTGGCTGCCGCCGTTGAAGCCGAACCAGCCGACCCAGAGCATGCCCGCGCCGATCATCACGTAGCCGGGCGAATGCGGCGGCGTGGTGCGGTTGCGCCGGGGGCCGAGAAAGACGGCGATCAGCAGCGCGGCGATGCCCGCCGTCTCGTGCACGACGATGCCGCCGGCGAAGTCCTTCACCCCGGTCGCACCGAAGATCCCGCCATCGGCGAGAAAACCGCCGCCCCAGATCCAGTGCGTCACCGGCGCATAGACCAGCAGCATCCACAGGCCGGAAAAGGTCATCACGAAGCCGAAGCCGACGCGCTCGACATAGGCGCCGACGATCAGCGCCGGGGTGATGATCGCGAAGGTCATCTGGAAGGCGAAAAACAGCACCTCGGGGATCGTGCCCGAGAGCGTCTCGGCGTCGATGCCGATGAGGAACATCTTGCCCAGCCCGCCCCAGAGCGCAGTGCCGTCGCCAAAGGCGATCGAGTAGCCGGCCACCAGCCAGAGCACGCTCATCAGCGCGGCGATGGCATAGACATGCATAAACACCGAGAGCACGTTGCGCGCGCGCACCAGCCCCCCGTAGAAAAGTGCCAGCCCCGGCAGGCTCATGAACAGCACGAGCGCGGTTGCCACGATGATCCAGGCGGTATCAGCCCCGTTCATAGGTCCCTCCCTTTTTGTTGCGCGTGGATAGGCCGGGCCGTTGCCGGGGTGAAACGTCAAATCCGGTGCAGCCTGCCAAAAATCCCGGCAGATTCAGAAATGCTGAAAAAAGCGGCGAACACGGGTGGAAGCTGCCCGCCAGGCGGGCGGAAAAGAAATCGAGAGCGGGGAATAACTTATGGCCGCTGATCCAGGTCAAGGTGCGGTGGCGCGCCGCGCCGCAGGCTTGCGTTGCAAGGTTTGGGGAGGTTTCACCATGAAACACATGTTGTCGCGCGCGTTTGTGGCCGGTCTCATCGTTGCCGCCGGCACGGCGGGGGCCAGTGCCGGCGATTGCACCGGCAATGTCGTCGGGGTCCGCCCGCTCGCGCAGTACAACCACGCCAATGGCAACGGGTTCCTCGCGGTCCGGGCGGGTCCGGGGTCCAACTATGCCCAGCGCGGCGAGCTTTACCTGGGCGACGAGATCTCGGTTTGGGACCGTCAGGGCAACTGGTACTACGTCTATTGCATGGCCGGTCAATGCCAGGCGCCGCTTTGGGGCACCCCGACACCGCAGGGCTGGGTCTACGGCAAATATCTGCGCATCGGCGGGGTTTGCCCGTAGCCGCTCAGGCGCTTTGCGCGGCCGTGGCGATCAGTGCCAGCGCGTGATCGCGCGCCGCCGCGCGCACGCCCGCCCGCCCGAGCGCGCCGAACTCCACCGTGCGCGTCTCGCAAGCCCCGCGCGTGGCGAGGCCGAAGCACACCCGCCCCTCGGGTTTATGCTCCGAGCCGCCCGGCCCGGCGATGCCGGTGACCGAAACGGCGATATCCACCGGCGCGGAAAAAAGCAGCCCCTCGGCCATCTCGCGCGCCACCTGCTCCGACACCGCGCCGAACGCCTCCAGCGTCTCCGGCTTTACGCCGAGAAGCGCGATCTTGGCGCCGTTTGAGTAGGTGATCACGCCGCGCTCATACACATCCGACGAGCCGGCGATATCGGTGAGCGCCGCGCCGACCATGCCGCCGGTGCAGCTCTCGGCGGTGGCGACCGTCAGCCGCTTGGCGCGGCACAGCGCCAGCACCTCGGCGGGGTCGGCGGTGAGGCTCATCCCATCAGCACCAGGTGCGAAAACGCCGCCAGGACGAAAGTGACGATGCCGGCGGCGATGCCGGCGAAGACGTCGTCGAGCATCACGCCGAGCGCGTCGTTTCGGTCGTCAGCCCAGCGCACGGGGCCGAGCTTGACGATATCGAACAGGCGAAACAGGAAGAACGCGGCGATCCAGCCGGGGTAGAGCGCGAGGATTCCCGCGCCGGCGACCGCCGCGCCGATCGACACCGGCAGCATCGCGATCCACATCCCCACCACCTCGTCGATCACCACTTCCGACGGATCCTCGACCCCGGTCATGTCGGTATAGCTCTTGGTGGCCCAGAGACCGACGAAAAACGCCGCGACGATCGCGGCGGCGAGCAGCCAGGGCCCGCCGAGCACATGCAGCGGCCAGACCAGGGGCAGGGCGGCGAGCGAGCCCCAGGTGCCGGGCGCGGGCTTCAGCAGCCCCGCGCCGAAGAAGGTGACGATCAGCTTGTCCATGTTCATGCTTTCACCAGCGTCGCCACGGCGAGCGCGGCAATGCCTTCTTCGCGCCCGGTGAAGCCGAGCCGTTCCGAGGTGGTGGCCTTGACCGACACCCTGTCGGCGTCCACGCCCATGATCCGCGCCAGCGCCGCGCGCATCGCCCCGGCGTGGGGGCCGATCTTGGGCTGTTCGCACACAAGCGTCACGTCACAATTGGCCATCTCGTAGCCCTTGGAGCGGGCCAGCGCGATCGCGTGGGCAAGGAAGATGTCCGAAGCCGCGCCCTTCCACTGTGCCTCCGAGGGCGGGAAGTGCTGGCCGATGTCGCCCTCGGCGAGCGCGCCATAGATTGCATCCGTCAGCGCATGCATGCCCACGTCGGCATCCGAGTGCCCCTTGAGCTTGCGGTCATGCGGCACCGACACGCCGCAGAGAATGCAGGCCTCGCCCGGCTCGAAAGCGTGCACGTCGTAGCCTTGCCCCACGCGGATATCCATGGCCTCTCCCATCAGGTGCTCGGCCCGCGCGAAATCGGCGGGGCCGGTGATTTTCATGTTGTCCTCGTCGCCTTCGACGATCGCCACGTCAAGCCCCGCGGCGCGCGCCACCTCGACGTCGTCGGCGGCGCCGCCGGGATGGCTGCGATGCGCGGCGAGGATCGCCTGGTAACGAAACCCCTGCGGCGTCTGGGCGCGAAACAGCCCGGTGCGGTCCTGCGTGCCGGCCACCAGGCCCGCGCCGCCGCGCCACAGCGCGTCGGTCACGGCGAGGGCCGGGGCGGCGCCGGCGGAGTGGGCCAGCGCGTCGATCACCCGGTCGATCACGGCGCCGCTCACCAGCGGGCGCGCCACGTCGTGGATCAGCACGAGGCCCGGCGGATCGCCCGCCAGCGCCTCCAGCCCGGCCTCGACGCTCGCGTCGCGGGTGGCGCCGCCGGTGGCGATGGTGACATCGGCGAAGCCCTCGGCCTGGCCAAGATCGTCCGGGTGGAGCACCAGCACCACACGGTCGATCCGCGGATGCGACAGAAAGGCGGCGACGGTCCAGTCGGCGACGCGCCGCCCGTGCAGCGCGCGCCACTGTTTGGGCAGGTCTCCGCCCGCACGGGTGCCGCGGCCTGCGGCGACGATGATGGCTGCGATTTCCATGCCGTCTGTTTATGCGCTGCCGTTTTAGAGGACAATGGGGACGCGGGCTGCGGGGTGGAATGACTAAATATTGTGCAATGGTGAAATTTCACGCATTGTTGTGGCGCGGATTTTTGCAGATCCCGGACTCTCCCGCTATATCACAGGCACCTGCTCAAGGATTAGGCACATGGCCGTGCGTCTCGGCGATTCCATTCTCGACCCCCCGGTTTTTCTGGCGCCGATGGCCGGAATCACCGACCTGCCGTTTCGCCAGCTGGTGCAGAGCTTTGGCGCCGGGCTGGTGGTGAGCGAGATGGTGGCGAGCCAGGAGATGGTGCAGGCCAAGCCCGGTGTGCGTGAGCGCGCCGAGCTGGGCTTCGGCCTTGCCGGCACCGCGGTACAGCTCGCCGGGCGCGATCCCTACTGGATCGGCGAGGCGGCGCGGATGGTCGAGGCCAATGGCGCGGCGATCATCGACATCAACATGGGCTGCCCGGCCAAGAAGGTGGTCGGCGGGCTGTCCGGCTCGGCGCTGATGAAAGACCCCGACCATGCGCTGCGGCTGATCGAGGCGGTGGTGGGCGCGGTCTCGGTGCCGGTCACGCTGAAAACCCGGCTTGGATGGGACCACGAAAGGCTGAACGCGCCCGAGCTGGCGCGCCGGGCCGAGGCGGCGGGGGTGAAGATGGTCACGATCCACGGCCGCACGCGCCAGCAGTTCTACAAGGGCCGCGCCGACTGGGCGGCGATCCGGGCGACGAAACAGGCGGTGACGATCCCGGTGATCGCCAACGGCGACATCTGCTCACCCGAGGATGCCGCAGAGGCGCTGGCGCAATCGGGCGCGGACGGGGTGATGGTGGGGCGCGCCACCGGCGGACGGCCCTGGCTGATCGCCGAGATCGCCGCGAGGCTCGCCGGCACGCAAGCGCCCGAGATCCCGACCGGCGCGGCGCTCACCGACATGGTGGCGCGCCACTACGAGGCGGCGCTGGCGTTCTACGGCGCGGACCTTGGCAAGCGGGTGATCCGCAAGCATCTCGGCTGGTACATGGACAGCGCCAACACGCCCGGGCCGTTGCGCCGCGCCGTGCTCTCGTCGCGCGATCCGGCCCGCGTGATAGCGCTCTTGCCCGACGCGCTGACCCCGCACGAGGAGGCCGCCTGATGGACAACGACGCGCTTTGGGCCACGCTGCCGGTGCCGGCCCTGCTGATCGACGCCGACGATCGTATCCTCGAGGTGAACTCGGCCGGCGAGAACTTTTTCAATGCCTCGATGCGCGCGCTGGTGGGCAAGCCGGTGCTCGACCGGATCACCATCGACGCCAATATCGACGGCACCTTCGAGCGGGTGCGGCGCGACCAGGGGCCGATGTTTCTCAACAATGTCGATGTCAGCGCGGGCCATGCGCCGCCGGTGGAATGCAATGTGCAGATCGCGCCGGTGGCCGGCGCTGGCGGCGAGGTGCTGATCGTGATGGAGCCGCGCCAGCTCGCGGTGAAGCTGGGCAAATCGCTCGGGGTGAAGACGGCGGCGCGCTCTGCAATCGGTATGGCCGAGATGCTGGCGCACGAGATCAAAAACCCGCTCGCGGGGATCACCGGCGCGGCGCAGCTTCTGTCGATGGGGCTCAGCCCCGAGGACCAGGAGCTGACCGACCTGATCGTCGTCGAGAGCCGGCGGATCGTGGCGCTGCTGGACCAGGTCGAGCAGTTTGGAAACCTGCGCCCGCCCGAGCGCACATCGGTCAATATTCACGATCTGCTCGACCGGGCGCAGAAATCGGCCGAGGTGGGGTTTGCCGCGCGGATGAAACTGGTCGAGGATTACGACCCCTCGCTGCCCAACACCTACGTCGACCCCGACCAGCTCATGCAGGTGTTTCTCAACCTGCTGAAAAACGCCTCCGAGGCGGCGGGCGGCGGCGGCGGCACGATCCGCATCCGCACCTTTTACGACCACGCGCTCAGGCTGCGCCGCCCCGATGGCAGCGGCACCGGCCTGCCGCTGCAGGTGGAAATCTGCGACGACGGGCCGGGCCTGCCGCCGGAGATCGCCGGCCAGGTGTTCGAGCCGTTCGTGTCGGGGCGCGAAAACGGCACCGGGCTCGGCCTCGCGCTGGTGAGCAAGATCATCTCGGACCACGACGGCTGGATCTCGGTCGACAGCGTGCCGGGCCAGACCAAGTTTCGCATTTCATTGCCCGTAGCCCCGAAAGACAAGGAGTAACCCCCGATGGACGGCACCGTACTCGTCGCCGACGACGACCGCACGATCCGCACCGTGCTCACCCAGGCGCTCACCCGCGCCGGTTGCCGGGTGCACGCCACCTCGTCGCTGGTCACGCTCAAACGCTGGGTCGACGAGGGGCGCGGCGACCTGGTGATCTCCGACGTGATGATGCCCGACGGCAACGGGCTCGACGCGTTGCCCGAGATCGCGGCGGCGCGGCCCGATCTGCCGGTGATCGTGATCTCGGCGCAGAATACGATCATGACGGCGATCCAGGCGGCGGAGAAAGACGCGTTCGACTACCTGCCCAAGCCGTTCGACCTGCCCGACCTGATGAAACGGGCGGCGCGCGCGCTCGACCAGAAGCGGCGCGCGCCCACGCCGGCGCGCGAGGGCACGCGGGGGCAGGGCGACGATCTGCCGCTGGTGGGGCGCACCCCGGCGATGCAATCGCTCTACCGCCTCGTGGCGCGGGTGATGAACACCGAGCTGCCGGTGCTGATCACCGGCGAAAGCGGCACCGGCAAGAGCCTGATCGCGCGCGCGATCCACGACTTTTCCGACCGGCGCAACCTGCCGTTCGTGGTGGTCACCCCCGACGATCTGGGGCCGATGGACGGGCCGGCCAAGGTGCTTGCGCGCGCCGGGCAGGGCACGCTGCTGTTTGACGAGATCGGCGATCTCGATCCCGACGCCCAGGCCCGCATCACCCGGATGCTCGACAGCCTCACCGACCCGGCGCCGCGGGTGTTGTCGACCTCGCAGGGCGATCTTTCGCGCCGGCTGAAATCGGGCGCGTTCCGTCAGGACCTCTACTACCGGCTTGGCGGCGTGACGATCCCGGTGCCGGCGTTGCGCGAGCGGCTCGAAGACATCCCGGCACTGGCCGAGCATTTCCTCGCCCGCGCCGAGCGCGACGGGTTGAACCCGCGCAGCTTCAGCCCGGAGGCGATCGAGATCCTGCGCGCCTATCCCTGGCCCGGCAACGTGCGCCAGCTGGAGAACACGATCCAGCGGCTGATGGTGACCGGCGCCGAGGCCGAGATCAGCCGCGCCGAGGTGGAAAGCACCCTGGGCGCCCCGGCCGGCGGACCGGTGGTGACGATGGACGAGGCCGAAAACCTGTCGGCCTCGGTGGCGCGCCACCTCAAGCGCTACTTCGATCTGCACGGCGGCACGCTGCCGCCGCCGGGGGTGTATCAGCGGGTGTTGCGCGAGATCGAGATGCCGCTGATCGAGATCGCGCTCGACGCCACCGGCGGAAATCAGGCGCGCTGCGCCGAGCTGCTGGGCATCAATCGCAATACTTTGCGCAAGAAGATCACCGAACTGGGAATCGAGGTGACACGCCGTCGCAAGTTGATGTAAAACCGCCACAGCCGTGGCATATGCGCCGCATTACGGGGGCGCGGCCAGGGCAGACCGGATGACCGGGTGGTTTTCGGACCTTTTGGGGGGCCAACGTGGCGCGCAGCGCGAGCAGTCATTGGACATGGGAGCGGATCGCGCGGCTGCGCCGGCTGCGCAAGACCCGTGCCGCGCTCAGTTTCGGCGTGGTCACGCTTGGTCCGGTGCTCGTGGTGCTCACCTACCTGGTGCTCGGCCCGCTGGAGCAGGGCGTGCAGTCGACCGGGCTGCGCCTCGTGCTGCTGGCCGATTTCGTCTACGTGCTCGCCGTTGCCGCGCTGGTGCTCTCGGGCGTGGTGCGCATGATCATGGCGCGGCGCAACAAGTCGGCCGGGTCGCGGCTGCACCTGCGCCTGACCGGCGTGTTCGCCTTTCTCGCTCTGTTGCCCACGGTGCTGGTGGCGGTGTTTGCCGTGCTCACCGTCAACGTCGGCCTTGAGGGCTGGTTTTCCGACCGGGTGAGCCGGGTGGTTGGCAATTCGCTCGCCGCGGCGCAGGCCTATGAACAGGAGCACCGCGACGGGCTGGTGCAGGATGCCGAGGCGGTCGCGGCCTATCTCGACCTCGCCAAACAGACCAACGTGTTCCTCTCCGAGCCGCAGTTGCGCCAGGCGCTGGCGCAGGCGCAAAGCCGCATCCAGCGCGGCTTGCGCGAAGCCTTTATCATCGATTCTCAGGGCGAGATCCGCCTGCGCGGCGACCGCTCCTACCTGTTCGATTTCGAAAAACCGGACGCCGACTCGGTCGCGCGCGCGCGCGATGGCGAGACGGTGGTGATCGAGGACTGGGACATCAACGAGTTTCGCGCGCTGGTGAATCTCACCGCCTATCCCGACCATATCCTCTACGTCTCGCGCGATGTCGATGGCGAGATCCTGAACCTGCTCGACGAAACCCAGGAAACCGTGCGCGTCTACCAGCAGCTCGAAAGCCAGCGCGGCCAGGTCCTGTTCGAGTTCGGCCTGATCTACCTCGGCTTCGCGGCGATCCTGATCCTCGCCGCCACCTGGCTGGGGATGTGGTTCGCCGAACGGCTGGCGCGCCCCGTGGGCCGGCTCGCCTCAGCCGCCGAGCGGGTCGGCGCGGGCGATCTCGACGTGCAGGTGGTCGAGGAAGAAACCGGCGATGAGATCGAGCAGCTCTCGGGGCTGTTCAACGAGATGACGCGCCAGCTCAAGGGCCAGCGCGAGGCGCTGCTGGAAAACACCGACCAGATCGAGCGCCGCCGCCGGCTGTTCGATTCCGTGCTCTCATCGGTGACGGCCGGCGTGGTCGGGCTCGATGCGGATGGCAAGGTGACGTTCATGAACCGCGCCGCGCGGGCGATGCTGGGGCTCGGCGACGGCGATCTGGCGCAGGACGATCTGGCGCTGGTGGTGCCCGAGTTCGCGCCGCTGCTCGACCGGTTGCGCGGCGAGCCGGGCGAGCGGGTGCAGGAAGAGCTGGGGCTGAGCCGGATGGGCCGTCAGGAGCGGCTGCTGGTGCGGATCGCGCCGCGCGCCTCGGACGCGGGCGAGGTCGAGGGCTACGTGATCGCGTTCGATGACGTGACCGATCTGGTCACCGCCCAGCGCATGGCCGCCTGGGGCGACGTGGCGCGCCGGATCGCGCACGAGATCAAGAACCCGCTGACGCCGATTCAGCTCTCGGCCGAGCGGATCAAGCGCAAGTTCACCCGCAAGATGGAAGAGGACGACGCCGAAGATCTGGAAAACCTCACCAGCGTGATCGTGCGCCAGACCGAGGATCTGCGCCGGATCGTCGACGAGTTCTCGAAATTCGCGCGAATGCCCGAGCCGGTGAAGAAGCCCGCTGACCTGGCCGAGCTGGTGCGCGGCGCGGTGACGCTGCAAAAGGCCGGGCAGGTGGGGGTGGAGATCGAGGTGGATCTGCCGGGCGGGCCGATCCATGCCCAACTGGACGAAACGATGATCGGCCAGGCGCTCACGAACCTGATCAAGAACGCGGGCGAAGCAATTGAAAGCCTGCATGAAAAGGGCGAAACGCCAGCGGGCCACGTGGCCACGATCCGGGTGCGCCTCACGCGCGACGAAGACGCCGGGCAAGGGGTGGTGACGATTTCCGACAATGGCATCGGCCTGCCGCCAGACCGCTCGCGGCTGTTCGAACCTTACGTGACGACCCGCGACAAGGGCACCGGCCTTGGCCTGCCGATCGTGAAGAAGATCATCGAAGAACATGGCGGCACGCTGCAGCTTGTCGACGCCGAGATATTTGCCGGCACCGACCGGCCCGGGGCGATGGCCGTAGTGCGGCTGCCGGTCGATCCGGCCCGCGCGGTTGCGGACGCCGCAGAGTGACGAGGATATGAGGACCACATGGCTGACATCCTGATTGTCGACGACGAACGCGATATCCGCGAACTGATCTCGGATATCCTCGAAGACGAGGGCTACACCACCCGGCTCGCCGGCACCTCCGACGAGGCGGTGGCGCAGGTGCGGGCCGAGCTGCCGGCGCTGATGATCCTCGACATCTGGCTCAAGGATTCCGCCATGGACGGGATCGACATCCTGAAGATGGTCAAGCGCGAGCACCCGGAAGTGCCGGTGGTGATCATCTCGGGCCACGGCAACATCGAGATCGCCGTCGCGGCGATCAAGCAGGGTGCCTACGACTTCATCGAAAAGCCGTTCAACATCGACCAGCTGATGGTGGTGATCGGCCGGGCGATGGAAACCTCGCGGCTCCGGCGCGAAAACGTCGAGCTGAAGCGCAAGGACAGCGGGCCGGTCGAGATGATCGGTTCTTCTGCGGCGTTCAAGATGTTGAAATCCCACCTTGAAAAGGTAATGCGCTCGAACGGGCGGGTGATGCTGACCGGGCCGGCGGGGGCCGGCAAGGAGCTGGCGGCGCGGCTGATCCATGGTGGCAGCGACCGGGCGCATGCGCCGTTCGTGGTGGTCAATTCGGCCGCGGTCGAGCCCGACCGGATGGAAGAGGTGCTGTTTGGCCGCGAGAGCGCCGAGCGCGGCGTCGAACCGGGCCTGCTCGACGAGGCCAACGGCGGCATTCTCTATTTCGACGAGGTCGCCGACATGCCGATGGGCACGCAGTCGAAGATCCTGCGGGTGCTGGTCGAGCAGAGCTTCATCCGGGTCGGCGGCGCCGACAAGGTGAGCGTCGACGTGCGGGTGATCTCGTCGACCACCCGTGACCTGCCCGACGAGATCGCCGCCAAGCGGTTCCGCGAGGAGCTGTATCACCGGCTGAACGTGGTGCCGATCGCGGTGCCGCCGCTGGCCGACCGGCGCGAGGATATCCCCGAGCTGGCGGCGCATTTCATCGGCGTGTTCAACACCAGCCAAGGCCTGCCGCTGCGCGAGATGACCGACGAAGCCAGGGCGATGCTGCAATCGATGCACTGGCCGGGCAACGTGCGGCAACTGAAGAACGTGGTCGAGCGGGTGCTGATCCTCGGCGACGGCGCCGGGCCGATCGACGCGGGCGAGCTCAGTGAGGTCGAGACCGGCAACGAGGCGGGTGAGGGCGGCAGTGTGGTGCTGCCGGCGGCGCTGGCGACGCTGCCTTTGCGCGAGGCGCGCGAGGCGTTCGAGCGCGAATACCTGCTGACCCAGATCAACCGGTTCGGCGGCAACATCTCGCGCACCGCAAATTTCGTCGGCATGGAGCGCTCGGCGCTGCATCGTAAGCTCAAGTCGCTCGGCGTGGTCACCGGCACCAAGTCGGGCGCGCGGGTGGCCTACGTGGCGGGCGAGGACGAGGAGGAGGGTGAGTAGGAGGGGCCGATTTACTCGCCCAAGTTCGGCCGGGGAAACCGCATAGAGAGCTTGGCGCATTGCGACCAGCCGTCTTCATGGAAGTATCGCAGTTCAGTGCACCATCCAAAAGCGTTGAGATAGTAGCCGATCAAGTCTCGCATCTTGCAGGGCATCTCAGTCGAATCGTCAAAGAACTCCGCTACTTCGCAAGCGATCTGGTATTCGTAGAAGTCGAGAAACATCAAGCTTTCAACAGGAGATGTTCTGTCTGGGAAAACGTCTCCTGCCTGCAATGGGCTCGCCAAGGCGATGAACAAGGGAACAAGCAATCTCATTGCGACCTCAAAAGCCGACTATTTCAATGCGCTTCGGCTTGCGCAACTTTTAGCACAACGAGGAGATGGTGTCCGGCCTGAATACCGTGCCCCCGGCACATCCCCCCGCGTTGACCTTTCCCCCGACCTCTGCCAATCCTTGCCCGTGACTTCAGGGAGACCGTAATGAAGGTCATCATTTGTGGCGCGGGCCAGGTTGGCTGGCAGATCGCGCGCCATCTTTCCGGCGAGAACAACGACGTGACGGTGGTCGACAACAACCCCGATCTCGTCGCCCGCGCCACCGAAACGCTCGACGTTCAGGGCGTGACCGGCTTTGCCTCCTATCCGGACGTGCTTGAGGCGGCGGGCGCGCGCGATGCCGACATGCTGGTGGCCGCGACCCATTCCGACGAAGTCAACATGGTCACCTGCCAGATCGCGCATTCGATCTTCAACATCCCGCGCAAGATCGCCCGGTTGCGCGCGCAGAGCTACCTCGACGCGATCTACTCCGATCTCTACCGCCAGGAACACCTGCCGATCGACGTGGTGATCAGCCCCGAGCGCGAGGTGGCCGAGGCGGCGCTGCGCCGGCTCGCGGCGCCCTCGGCGTTTGATGCCGAGACGTTCTTTGGCGGCCGTGCCACGCTGCTCGGCCTGCAGATTGGCGAGACCTGCCCGGTGGTCAACACCCCGCTGCGCCAGCTCACCGACCTGTTCTCGACGCTGAAGGCGATCGTCGTCGGCGTGCGCCGTGAGGGCACGCTGTTTGCCCCCGCCGCCTCCGACCAGCTGTTTCCCGGCGATCAGGTCTACGTGTTTGCCGAGACCGGCGACGTGAACCGGACGCTGGAGATCTTCGGCAAGGAAGTGCAGCGCCAGGAGCGCGTGGTGATCCTCGGTGGCGGCAACGTCGGGCTCGCCGTGGCCGAGGCGCTGGAGGCGCGCCAGACCCGGGTGCGCGCCAAGATCATCGAGCTCAACCGCGACACCGCCGAGCATGCCGCCGACGCGCTCGAGCGCACCGTTGTGCTGCACGGCAACGGCATGGACATGGAGCTGCTGAAAGAGGCTGGTATCGCGCGCGCCGACGCGATCCTCGCGGTCACCGACGACGACAAGGTCAACATCCTCGCCGCGGTGCGCGCCAAGGCCGCCGGGTGCCCGATGGCGATCTGCCTGATCAACGACACCTCGCTGATCCCGCTGATGGACCCGCTCCACATCGACGCCCATATCAACCCGCGCGCCACCACGGTGAGTTCGATCCTGCGCCACATCCGCCACGGCCGGGTGCGCGGCGTCTACTCGGTGGGCGACGCCGAGGCCGAGGTGATCGAGGCGCAGGTGCTCTCGACCTCGCCGATCGCCGGCCACGAGATCCGCGATATCGAGTTTCCCGAAGGCGTGCTGGTGGGGGCGGTGCTGAAGGGTGACGAGGTGGTGAAGCCCCAGGGCGGCACACGGATCGAGGAGGGCGACGTGGTGGTGATCTTCGTCCTCGCCGCCGACGTGCCCGAGGTCGAGCGCCTGCTCCAGGTCTCGATCGACTTTTTCTGACCGCCGGAGGGAGGCACCGCATGCTCGTCTGGGCCGCCCGCCTGCCGCTCGCCGTCACCCTGATCGGGCTGGCCGGGTTGGCGATGTTCGTGCCCGCCGTGCACGCGGTTGCCAGCGGCGAGGCGCGCATTGCCGAGGTGTTCTTCTACGAGGGTGCGCTGACGCTGACCGTGGCGCTGTTCGTCGGCATCGCCATGGCCGGGCGGCCGCGGCTCGAACATCCGCACCGCCACCTCGCCGGGCTGCTGGCGCTGTTCGTTGCGCTGCCGTTCCTGCTCGCGCTGCCGTTTCACGAGGCGGTGGGCAACACCTCGTTTCTGAACGCCTATGTCGAGATGGTTTCGTCGCTCACCACCACCGGCGCCACGCTGTTTGACGATCCGGGCCGCCTCGCACCGGCGTTGCACACCTGGCGCGCCACGGTGGGCTGGCTTGGCGGGCTGTTCATCTGGGTCGGCGCGATCGCGGTGCTGGCACCGATGGCGCTCGGCGGCTTCGAGGTGCGCCAGCGCGCGCCGGCAGATGAGCTGATTGCCGCCGGCTTCGCCCAGATCACCGAACGCGCCGATCTTTCGCAGCGCGTGCGCACCCATGCCGCCGTGCTCCTGCCGGTCTATACCGGGCTCACGCTCCTGCTCTGGGCCGGGCTGATCGTCGCGGGGGATACGCCGGCGGTGGCGCTGGCGCACGCGATGAGCACGCTCAGCACCTCCGGCATCTCGCCGGTCGGTGGGCTCTCGGGCGGCGGCGCCGGCTGGGGCGGCGAGGTGGTGGTGGCGCTGTTCCTCATTTTCGCGATCTCGCGCCTCACCTTCGCGCGCGAAGGACAGGGGCTCAAGCTGGCCTCGATCCGCAAGGACCCCGAGATCCGGATCGCGCTGGCGCTGGTCACCCTGGTGCCGGCGTTCCTGTTTCTGCGCCATTTCCTCGCCGCCTACGAGGTGGAAGGCGTCGAGATGAGCCTGGTGCAGGGGATCTGGGCGCTCTGGGGATCGGTCTTTACCGTGCTCTCGTTCCTGACCACGGCGGGCTGGGAAAGCGCCGCCTGGGGCATCAGCCAGGATTGGTCGGGGTTGCAGACCCCGGGGCTGATCCTGCTCGGCCTCGCGCTGGTCGGCGGCGGGGTGGCGACCACGGCGGGCGGCGCGAAGCTGCTGCGCGTCTATGCGCTCTACACGCACGGCATCCGCGAGCTGGAGCGGCTGGTGCATCCGCATTCGGTTGGCGGTTCGGGCGGCGAGGCGCGCCACCTGCGCCGGCGCGGCGCCTATATGGCCTGGCTGTTCTTCATGCTGATGGCGCTGTCGGTGGCGCTGGTGATGGCGGCCTTCTCGTTCACCGGCGAGAGCTTCGAACAAGCCCTTGTGCTGACCGTCGCCGCGCTCACCACCACCGGGCCGCTCGCCAGCCTCGCCGAGGTCGACCCGATCAGCTACGCCGAGCTGACCACCGGGGCGAAATACGTGCTCGCCGCCGCGATGATCCTCGGCCGGCTGGAAACGCTGGCCATCGTCGCGCTGTTCAGCCCTGACCTGTGGCGGCGCTGAGCGCCGAAATTGGGGGTGGAAACTTGGCGCTCGCCGCTACATACTGAGGTTGTTGGGTAATTCCTGCCGGGATCCGGCAGCACGAGAAAACAAGGGCAAAAAGCGATGGCTGCCGATAAACAGAACCTGCAGGACGCGTTCCTGAACCATGTGCGCAAGGCCAAGGTTCCGGTCACGATCTTCCTGATCAACGGTGTGAAGCTCCAGGGCGTGATCTCCTGGTTCGATAATTTCTGCGTGCTGCTGAAGCGCGACGGGCAAAGCCAGCTGGTCTACAAGCACGCGATCTCGACGATCATGCCGGCCCAGCCGATCAACCTGTACGACGGCGACGGCGACGGCGACGCCGCCTGACCGCGACCGGCGATGCCAGCTCGTCTGCGCGCGGCGCTGACCGGCGGTCGTGCCGGGATATCATTTTGAACCGCATATGCGCCCGCCGGGCGTTGGATCGCCGATGACCACTGACCCCACCTCCCGCGAGGCCGAACCCACCCGCGCCTGGGTGATTCACCCGGACCTGACCGCCGACCGCAGCCGGCGCGACCCGGCGGCCGCGCTCGAAGAGGGCGTGGCGCTGGCCGAGGCCTTGCCCGGCCTCGACGTGGCCGGTTCCGAGATCGTCCGCCTCGCCAAGCCGCACCCGGGCCATCTGTTCGGCACCGGCAAGATCGCCGAGATCAAGGCCCGCCTCACGGGCAACGACATCGAGCTGGTGCTGATCGACGGCCTGGTAACCCCGGTGCAGCAGCGCAACCTCGAAAAAGAATGGGGCGTGAAGATCCTCGACCGCACCGGGCTGATCCTCGAGATTTTCTCCGACCGCGCGCGCACCCGCGAGGGCGTGCTGCAGGTGGAAATGGCGGCGCTTTCCTATCAGCGCACCCGTCTGGTGCGCGCCTGGACCCACCTTGAGCGCCAGCGCGGCGGCCTCGGTTTTGTCGGCGGCCCCGGCGAAACCCAGATCGAGGCCGACCGGCGCGCGATCGACGACCAGCTCGCCCGGCTGCGCAAACAGCTCGCCAAGGTGGTGAAAACCCGCGAACTGCACCGCGCCGCCCGCGCCAAGGTGCCGTTTCCCGTGGTTGCCCTGGTTGGATACACCAACGCCGGCAAATCCACCCTGTTCAACCGCATGACCGGCGCCGACGTGATGGCGAAAGACATGCTGTTCGCCACGCTCGACCCGACCATGCGCGGCCTCTTGCTGCCGTCGGGGCGCAAGGTGATCCTGTCCGATACGGTGGGGTTCATCTCCAATCTGCCGCACCAGCTTGTCGCCGCCTTCCGCGCCACGCTGGAAGAGGTGCTGGGCGCCGACGTGATCCTGCATGTGCGCGATATCTCGGCCGAGGAAACCACCGCCCAGGCGCGCGATGTTGAGGCGATCCTGGATGAGCTGGGGGTGAGCCGCGAGGTGGCGCGCGTCGAGGTCTGGAACAAGACCGACCTGCTGCCCGCCGAAGACCGCGCGGCACGCGAGACCGAGGCCGCGCGCAACCCGGACGTGGTGGCGATCTCGGCGCTGAGCGGCGCGGGGCTCGGCGATCTCACCGGTGTGATCGAGGCGCATATTGCCCAGGAGAGCAGCCGCGAGGCGCTGCGGCTGGGGTTCGCGCAAGGCAAGGCGCGGGCCTGGCTGCACGAGGCCCACGTGGTCGAGGAAGAGGTGCAGGACGAGGACGGCTGGCGTCTGGTCGTCAATTGGACCGCGCGCCAGAAGGCCGAATTTTCCAAGCTTTGAGCCGGTGAAGACCGCCCGGCGGGACTACGGCGTGCCGGGCGGCCTTCGGCCGTGAGTGACGGCGTGCCGGGGCGTGTTTCAGGCCCCAGGCGGCACCCGGGTGCTTATGGCGACGGGACTGCGCCCTTTCAGGGGGAAAATGCTTGCCAAAGTCCCCTATGGTGGCGCGCCGGCGGGGCGCTCAACCACCACGTCAATCGCCAGCGCCTGTGCCTGTGCTTGCGCGGTCACTCCATCGGCGTGAGCCGCGTCACCCCCACCGCCGCGGCGCGTGCGAGTTCGGTGTCGAGCGACATCGGGATGTATTCGCCGCGCCGCCACAGCTCGCCCAGATCATCGTAGTGGCGGCTGAGAAAATGCCCCGACTGGCCGGTGGCGGTGACGAACAGCGACGAGTCCGGGTCGGCGAAATCGTAGACCCCCCGGTAACCCGCGCCGTGCACGTTGAGGAACGGGTTGGGCCCGGTGCCCGAGGTCAGGCCGCGGTTCAACGTGTTGTCGCCGCCCGAGGTGGACTGGCGGATGTTCACGAACCATTTCAGGAACGGCACGGTGCCGAGCACGTCGTGATCGTGGGTGGCCTCGTGCACGTCGCCCCAGCGCAGCGCCTCGGTCTCGCCGCCAACGTTCTCGCCGATCCAGATCAGCGCCTCGTCGAGCGCCACGCGAGCGATCTCGGTGCAGCTTTCCTGGGGCGCGCTCTGCACCACGTCGCACCAGGCCCCGGCGCCATCGACGTTGCGAAAGACCCGCTCGATGAACACCGGCTCGACATGGGTGAAAGCTGCGGCCAGCGGCCCCAATTCGTCCCGGATCAGCCGGTCTTGCAGGGCGCGCATCCAGGCCATGTAGATCAGCGGCTCCGGCATGTGCTCGTTCATCTCGCCGTTCCAGCCGGCCAGCAGCGCCAAGGCGCGTTGGCGCGCGCGCTCGGGCGTGCCCTCGGGTGCGGCCTCGCCGGTGAACCACAGATCGGCTCCCACCAGTGGCAACAGGTTGCGCGCGGTGATCGAGACCGGGTCGAGCTGCGCCTCGATGAAACTTTCGCGGGTGTGCACCTCGCGCGCCTGCATCAGCCGCTGCCAGCGCTGGATGCGCTGGGTGTCGCCCCAGTCCCAGCTCACGTGCAGCGGGAAGGGGCGCTCGACGATCTTGTTGTTGGTGTTGCCGACGATGCCGCCGGTGGGGTCGACGAACTCGGGGTTGGCGGCGTAGGCCTCGAACCCGAGCCAGCGGTTCTGTGCCTCCCAGCCGGGGCTCGGCATCCGCCCCAGCGTCATGTGATCGGCGGCGCGGCGCGGCATCGCGCCCATGGTTTTCAGCGCGATATGGTCGGCGTCGACCATGGTAACGTTCTGCGACGGGGCGAGAAACTCTTCGCCCGCCGCGATCCCTTCGGCCACGCTCTTGGCCTTCATCAGCCTGAGCGCCGCGGTCATCGAACGATCGCGCGCGGTGAGCATGGTCCAGCCGATCGACGCGACATGGCCGGCCGGGGTGACGGCGGACAGCCCGTAGTGACCGCCCGGCAGCACCGGGCCGTTCTCGGTCCATTGCAGCTCGATCGTCACCGGGGGCTGATCCTTGACCCGGATGATCGAGGCGCGGGTCTGCATCGGCTTGTAGCCCTCGGGGGTGAGCACTTCGCCGGGATCGTCGGGGTTCAGCCGCTCGATGAACACGTCCTGGTCGTCGAGGTAGGATGAGGTGAGGCCCCAGCCGAAGCTCGCGGACCGCCCCAGCAGCACCACAGGCATGCCGGGAATGGTGCCGCCGATCACCCCGCCGCTGGTCAGCTCGAGCCGGGCGAGATACCACACGGTGGGGGCGGTGAAGCCGAGGTGCGGGTCGTTGGCCAGCAGCGTGCCGCCGGCGGCCGAGCGCGAGGGCGCGGCGGCCCAGGCATTCGACGCGCCGCCCATGCCGAGCGGGGCGACCGGCGAGAACGGGTCGGGGTCGGGCAGCGGGGCGAGCGCGGCGAAGTGATCTGGCGCGGCGTCGAACAGCGCGGCGTATTCCGGCAATGCCGCCAAGCCGGTGCCGGGCGCGTCGGGCAGGATATCGGCGAGCCGCTCGGGCGACAGGGTGAGCGCGACCCGGGCGCGCAGTACCTCGTCCTGGATCTGGGCGCCCATCTGCACTGCCATCAGCTTCAGCACGGCGATACTGTCGGCCGCCACCCAGGGGGCGAGATCGTTGGAAAACAGGAACAATTCCGGCGCGCCGCGCCCGAGTGCCTGATCGTTCACCTGGTCGAGCCAGGCATTCACGCCCCGGGCATAGGCCGAGAGCGCGGCCTGCGTCGCCGCGTCCTGCACCGCGACCGCCTGTTGCGCGAGCGCATAGAGATCGAGCCGGCGCATCAGCTCGTCGACCTTCAGCGTGCGCGCGCCAAACACCTCGCTGAGCCGGCCCTGGGCGGTGCGCCGCATCATCACCATCTGCCACAGCCGGTCCTGGGCATGGGCATAGCCGAGGCCGAAATACACGTCTTCGTCGGTTTGCCCGAAGATATGCGGCACGTTGGCATGGTCGCGCACGATTTCGACCGGGGCCGAGATGCCGCGCGCGGCGTGGCTTGCGGTGTAGTCCGGCAGCGAGCGCGACGCGAGATAGTAGACAAAGGCGAGCGTGAGCGCGGCGAGGATCAGCACCGCCGTTACCACCCGAACCGTCCAGCGAAACAGCGCTGCCATGTGACCCCCAGTTGACCTGCCTCAAGCCCCCGTCAATAAAGGCAGCCTGGCAGACATGCAATTGACGGAGCGGTGATATGGCGAAAGTGGCGTTTCTGGGTCTTGGCGTGATGGGCTACCCGATGGCGGGGCACCTCGCGGCGAAGGGCCATGAGGTGGTGGTGTACAACCGCACGGCGGCGAAGGCCGCGAACTGGGTGGGCGAACATGGTGGCGCGATGGCCGCGACCCCGCGCGAAGCGGCCGAGGGCGCCGATTTCGTGATGTCCTGTGTCGGCAACGACGACGATCTGCGGGGCATCTGCCTCGGGCCGGACGGCGCCTTCGCCGGCATGGCCGAGGGTGCGGTATTTGTCGATCACACCACCGTCTCGGCCAAGGTGACCGCCGAGCTCAACGGCGCGGCGGCCGGGCGCGGCGTGGCGTTTGTCGACGCGCCGATCTCGGGCGGCCAGGCGGGGGCCGAAAACGGCGTGCTGTCGATCATGTGCGGTGGCACCGAAGCCGCCTATACCGCCGCCGAGCCGGTGATGACGGCCTATGGCAAGACGATCCGCCGGATGGGCGAGAGCGGCGCGGGCCAGCTCACCAAGATGGTCAACCAGATCTGCATCGCCGGCCTTGTGCAGGGGCTCTCGGAAGGTCTGCACTTTGCCGAGAAGGCCGGGCTCGATATCCGCGAGGTGGTGAGCGTGATCAGCCAGGGCGCGGCCGGCAGCTGGCAGATGGCGAACCGCTACGAGACCATGGCCGACGATCACTTCGAGCACGGCTTCGCGGTCGACTGGATGCGCAAGGATCTGGGCATCTGCCTCGCCACCGCCAACGAGACCGGCGCCAGCCTGCCGGTGACGGCGCTGGTCGACCAGTTCTACAAGGACGTGCAGAAGATGGGCGGCGGGCGCTGGGATACCTCGTCGCTGGTCAAGCGGCTGCGCGCGATGGGGTAGGGCGCGGCGGTCCTGCGCGGCCGCCCGGGCAGAAGCCGGGCATGAGGATTTTTGCCAAGAAAAAGCAGGCGCGCCGGTCCGGCTGGACGGCAAGGCCGGCGCGGGCCATGATGGCGGCATGTTGAAACCGCTCCTCACCCTTCTGGCGCTCATCCTCGCGGCCCCCGCCGCCGCGCAGGGCCTGGCGATCCCGGTGCATGGCAACTGGTGCGGGCCGAACCACGGCGCCGGGCCGATCCTCGACGCGCTCGACGATGCCTGCATGCGCCACGATCACTGCGCCGCGCAACAGGGCCTGTTCGACTGCGGTTGTGACCTGGCGTTCATGGACGAGCTGCGTAGCCGGCCCTGGCCCAGCCCCGCGCTCGGCGCCAAGGCGCGCGCGGTGTTCGAGGCGATCGCACTCACGCCCTGCACCGACCCGGACGGCCAGAGCACCAAGATGAACATCATCGCGAGCGACTGGGCCGCGGCGGTGGCCGCCGGGCGCGAGCCGCCCTGGGCGATCCTCGACCGGCTCGGCGCGCTGGTAGCCGAGGGGATGAACCGCGCCTATTGACCCCGCGCAAACGTGACACCCCGCCGCGCCGGCCCCGGTGGACGCCGTGGCGCGGTGCAGGCATGATGCGGCCAAACCCGGTTCGGAGATCACGATGACCCAGCTCACCCGCCTCGCCGCCAGCCTGCCGCTTGTGTTCATCGCCAGCGCCGCGCTGGCCCATACCGACGCCAATGCCGGCGGCTTTCTGTCGGGGTTTTCGCACCCGGTGAACGGCTGGGACCACGTTGTGGCGATGGTGGCGGTGGGGCTGTGGGGGGCGTTTCTGGGCCTGCCGGCGCTCTGGCTCCTGCCGGTGGTGTTCCCGATGGTGATGGCCTTTGGTGGCGCGCTCGGCGTGCTTGGTGTGCCATTGCCGGGGGTCGAGGCGGGAATCGCGCTGTCGGGCGTGGTGCTGGGGCTGCTGATCGCGTTTGCCGTGCGCGCGCCGCTCTGGGTGGCGGCGGTGATCGTCGGCGCTTTCGCTGTGTTTCACGGCCATGCCCATGGCACCGAACTGCCCGAGGCGGCCAATCCCTTCGCCTATGGCATCGGCTTCGTGATCGCCACCGGGCTGCTGCACCTGTCCGGCATCGCGCTCGGCTTTCTCTCCGGGTCGCGGCCGGGCCGGATCGCGGTGCGTGCGGCCGGGGCCGGGATTGCCGCAGTCGGCGGGGCGTTCCTGTTCGGTCTCGCCTGATGCGCCGCAACCTCTGGCCCACCGGCCTCGCGCTGGCGCTAGCGCTGGGGCCGCAGGCGGTGCTGGCACATGCCTTCGGGGTCTATGACAGCGCCTATAACAATTTTCTCGAAGGCGCGGCGGTGTTTCTTGCCAGCCCCGGCCTGCTGGTGCCGGTTCTGGTGCTGGCGATCGCGCTCGGGCTGTGGCGCGCGGAGGGGCTGCTGGCGGCCTGGCCGCACATGTTTGCCGGGTCGGTGACCGGCCTGGCGCTCGCGCCCTTCGCCGGACCCTGGGTGGCGACCACGCCGCTTGCGCTGGGGATCGTCGTGGCCGGGCTCGCCGCGCTGGTGCCGCTGGCGCGGATCGCGCCCGCGCTGCCCTGGCTCGCGGCGCTGGTCGGTCTCGCGGTGGGGCTGGCTGCGCTCGAAGGGCATGGATACGACGAGGTGGCGATGGCGACCCGGGCCGGCCTGCTGTTTGCTGTGCAATTCGCGCTCGCGGCGGGGGCCGGGTTGGTGCGGCTCAGCCGCGACCGCTTTGCCTTTCATGCCACGGACATCCTGTGGCGCGTCGCCGCCTCCTGGGGGGCGGCGATCCTTGTGCTGTATCTCGCCTTCGCGCTGAAGGGCTGAGGCTGGCTGGCGCGCAGTGGCGCGATCAGGGCAGGATGCGCGAGTATTTCGAGCCTTCGAGGCTGGCGCCGACGATCAGCCCGGCGGTGCCAAACACCAGCGCCACCACCGGGTTTGTGGTGGTGACGGAATCGGCCGAGATCCGGCCGCCCTCGTTCGCCAGCGCATACTTGATATCGGCCCCGGCGACCCAGCCGGACGCGGTGCGGAAATCGGCCAGCGCATCGTCGGTCATGAAGAACAGCACGTGGGCATATTGCTGCGCGCCGGCCTGGATGCCGAAACTCGCCTTGGCCTGGGCGTAGTAATCCACCGCTACCCGGTTCACCAAGAGCGCGCCGCGCCCATAAGAGCCACCGATGCCGAAGCCGGCCTCGGTGACCAGCGGCATCACCAGCATGCCGACCGATTTTTGCTCGAGCACCCGCGAGTCGGGCACCTCGGCATACATCTGGTTGAGGGTGGCCTCCACCCGCGCGTCGATCTTGGAGGACCCGCCCGAGCCCACGCCATTGGCGCAGCCCGAAAGCACGAGCCCGGTGCCGCCCGCGGCGATCATGAACCCACGTCTGGAGAAATTGCTCATTCTGCTCGGCCTTTCTGTTGCCTCTAAGCCCCGGGTCTCGCGCCCGGATTTGGCGCCATGATACCCAAGCCGGCCCGGGCTGTCACGCGCCGAGGCGCGATGGGCGGAAAGTTGCGCGGCGGATGCGGCGGGGATGAGCTGGTGTGAAAAAGGTGCATCCGCGCACATGAAATGCGCGAATACATAAAATTGTGCGTGCAAGCGCGAGCAGGCAAACCGAAGACATCACTGACACACCACAGACCAACAACACGGAGACATCACATGACCCGAGCCCTTTCCCACCTCGCGCCGGTTGCCCGCGTGCTTCTCGCCCTGATTTTCATCATCTCCGGCCTGCAGAAACTCGGCGATATCCAAGGAAATGCCGCTTATATCGCCTCGGGCGGTTTGCCAGGGGTCCTGATCTACCCGACGATCCTCGTTGAGGTGCTGGGCGGCCTCGCCCTCGCGGTCGGATTCCAGGCCCGGATCGCGGCGCTGGCGCTTGCCGGCTTCACCCTTGTCGCGGGTGTGCTTTTTCATCTGATCCCGGCCGGTGCGGCTGAGGGGATGATGGCGCAGATGCAGATGATCATGTTCCTCAAGAACATCTCGATGACCGGCGGCCTGCTTATGATCGTGGCAATGGGCGCGGGCGCCTGGGCGCTGGACAATCGCGCGGCGACGGCCCTGCCGCAATCGGCCTGACCGCACGACGGGGCTACGTAAATGGAACGCCCCGCGCAGGCCGCGGGGCGTTTTGTTATCCGTTCAGGATTTCTGCCGCGCGCGGCGCGAAATAGGTGAGAATCCCGTCGAGCCCGGCGCGTTTGAACCCGGCGAGGCTTTCCATCATCACCTGTTCCTCCGCCAGCCAGCCGTTCTGCGCGGCGGCCATCAGCATCGCGTATTCGCCCGAGACCTGGTAGGCGAAGGTGGGCACGCGGAAGGTGTCTTTGACCGCGCGGCAGATGTCGAGATAGGGCATCCCGGGCTTGACCATCACCATGTCGGCGCCTTCCATCAGGTCGCGCTCGACCAGGCGCAGCGCCTCGTCGGCGTTGCCCGGATCCATCTGGTAGGTCTTCTTGTCGCCTTTGAGCGCGCCCGACGCCCCGACCGCGTCGCGGAACGGGCCGTAGAAGGCGGAGGCATACTTGGCCGAGTAGGACATGATCGACACGTTGCTGTGGCCGTTTTGTTCGAGGATCGCGCGGATCGCGCCGATCCGCCCGTCCATCATGTCGGAGGGGCCGAGAATGTCGGCGCCCGCCTCGGCCTGCGCCAGCGCCATTTTCGCCAGTGCCTCGACCGTCTCGTCGTTGACGATCACGCCATCGCGCACGATGCCGTCGTGGCCGTTGGCGTTGTAGGGGTCGAGCGCCACGTCGGTCATCACCGCCACGTCGATCCCGGCGTCGCGGATCGCCTTGGTGGCGCGGTTCGACAGGTTGTCCGGGTCCCAGGCGTTTTCGCAGGCTTCCGTTTTCAGCGCCGGGTCGACGTAGGGAAACAGGCAGATCGCCGGGATGCCGAGATCGTCTGCCCGGCGCGCGGCTTCGACCACCTTGTCGATCGTCAGCCGGTTGACCCCCGGCATCGACGGCACCGGGTGGACCGCGTTTGCACCCTCCATCACGAAGATCGGCCAGATCAGGTCGGTGGTGGCGAGATGGGTCTCGCGCACCAGGCCGCGCAGGGCCTCCGAGCGGCGGTTGCGGCGCAGGCGGGTGGCGGGGAAGGGGGCGACGGTGCGCATCATGGCATCCTCGGATTGTGCGTTTTGCTTTGCATGCCATGTGGTGCGCGCCATCACAAGTGTGGCCTGACCCACTTCCTGCTTGGCAGTCGGGCACAGGATTTCCCGAAAAGTTCTTGGAAATATGTGACGGGCGGCCCTAATCTGGTGAAGAGGGCCCCGGATTGTCGGGGCAATCGCAGCGTCCTTCGCGCGGACAGAACTGCCCGGCGATGGGCAAACCGGGGGAGCGGAACGATGCGTTTGTTTGGTTTCAAAATTGCCACGGCGGCTTTTGCCGCGGCCATGGCGCTGCCGGCACCGGCGCCGGCAGACAGCATGACATGGCATATCCGCAGCGACTATCCACACGTGGTGTCGCTCGAATTCTACAGCCAAGATCGCAACCACGCCTGGCCCGGCGATGGCCAGGTCTACGTGCTCGACGACAGCGACACCCATTCCTACACGTTGTCGTGCAACAACGGCGAGGACATCTGTTTCGGCGCCTGGGTGCGTGGCAATTCTGACAAATACTGGGGCGTCGGCCGCGACAATGCCCAGCATTGCACGGATTGTTGCTATTATTGCACGAATGGCGAGACCGATCTGCGGATCCTGAACCGATAGGCCCCGAGGGTCCAAGGGCCGGTCCGCCGTCTCTGTCGCGGCGTGCCGGACGGGGCAGGATTGCCGTGCAATCGCCGGGAAATACGGGTCTGGTCTTGCCCGGTCACGCGGGCTAATGTCGCCGAAAATTTTGGGGGCAGCTCCTTGGACTGGTATTCCACCGTTTTCGAACTCATCGACATGCGCTCGTTTTCCAACCTCTGGTATTGGATTGCGCTGGCGGTGGTGTGGTCGACCACCTCGCACTGGGTGCTCGGCGTGCCCTATGACATGATCCAGCGCGCCCAGCGCCATGGCGGCGAGGCGCAGACCGACCTCGAAGACATGGTGCGGATCAACTGCAACCGGCTGCTGTACATCGCCGGGGTCTCGGGGCTGTGGCTGCTCGCGATGGTCTCGGCGACGATCACGTCGCTGGCGATGCTGGGCTTCTGGTACAGGATCGAGTTCGCCCAGGCGATCTTCCTGATCGCCGCGCCGATGATGCTGGTCGGGGCGCTCTCGCTCAATACTGCGCGGATCATCCGCGATTCCGCGCTTGCCGGCGAGGCGCTGCGCCGCCGGCTCACGCGCCACCGGATCCAGACCCAGTTCATCGGCATGATTTCGATCTTCATCACCGCGCTCTGGGGGATGTACCAGAACATGTCGATCGGCGTGCTTGGCGGCTGAGGGGGCGGGTGAGAAGTCCGACCCGCGCAACCGCATTCGCGGCGCGATCCCCGGTTGATCCCGCGCGCGCCGGGAGGTAGGCCAGCGCCATGAGCCAGACCCGCCCGATCATCCTGTCCGGTGCCCCCGAGGGCTTCGACGCCGCGCTGCTGACGCGCGAGCTGGAAAAGTCCGGCGGGCCGGTGCTGCACGTGGCGCGCGACGCCCGCCGGCTTGCCGAGATGGAGGCGGCGCTCGACTTCTTCGCGCCCGACGTGCCGCGCCTGACCTTCCCCGGCTGGGATTGCCTGCCCTACGATCGCGTCTCGCCCAATGCCGACATTTCCGCCACCCGGATGGCGACGCTGGCGGCCCTGGCGCATGGGCTGCCCACCAGCCGGATGATCGTGCTGACCACGCTCAACGCCGCCACCCAGCGCGTGCCCGCCCGCGCGGTGCTGCACGAGGCGAGCTTCACCGCCAGCGTCGGCGCGCGGATCGACGTCGATGCGCTGCGCGGTTTTCTGGTGCGGATGGGCTTTTCGCAGGCGCCCACGGTGACCGAGCCGGGCGATTTCGCCGTGCGCGGCGGGATCATCGACATCTATCCGCCGGGCGAGGCGGGGCCGGTGCGGCTCGATCTGTTCGGCGACGTGCTCGACGGCGCGCGCCGGTTCGATCCGGCCACCCAGCGCACCACCGAAACGCTCAGCGTGATCGAACTGGCGCCGGTCTCGGAGGTGATCCTCGACGAGGCGGCGATCACCCGGTTCCGCCAGAATTACCGCATCGAGTTCGGCGCCGCCACCATCGACGATCCGCTCTACGAGGCGGTGAGCGCGGGGCGCAAGCACCAGGGCGGCGAGCACTGGCTGCCATTCTTCCACGCGACGCTGGAAACGCTGTTCGACTACCTGCCCGGCGCCAGCGTGATGCTCGACGACCAGTTCACCCCGGCACGGCTCAGCCGCTGGGAGGGGATCGCCGACCAGTATGACACACGGCGCGAGGCGATGCGGGCCAAGAGCCGGATGGATTCGGTCTACAAGCCCTGTCCGCCGGGGCTGCTCTACCTCGACGATGCCGGCTGGGGCGCGGCAACGGCCGGCGCGCGGGTGATCGAGTTGGTGGCGCTGCCGCGCCCGACCGGGCCCGGCGCGCTCGATGGCGGGGGCCGGATCGGGCGCAATTTCGCCCCCGAGCGACAGCAGGAAAAAATCAACCTGTTCAGCGCGCTGGCCGACCATGTTCGGGCCAAACGTGAAGTGGGGCCGGTGATCGTCGCCTCTTATTCCGAGGGCGCGCGCGAGCGGCTGAAGGGGCTGCTGGCCGACGAGGGGCTGACCGCCACCGCCGAGATCGGCGATTGGCGCGACGTGCCCGAGGAGCGCCACGGCGGGGTCTACCTCGCGGTCTGGCCGCTGGAGCATGGCTTCGAGGCCGAGGGGCTCACGGTGGTGTCCGAGCAGGACGTGCTCGGCGACCGGCTGATCCGGGGCGCGAAGAAGCGCCGGCGCGCCGAGAACTTCCTGACCGAGGCCAACGCGCTCTCCGCCGGCGATCTGGTGGTGCATGTCGACCACGGCGTGGGCCGCTACACCGGGCTGGAAACGATCACCGCCGCCGGCGCGCCGCATGAATGCCTGATGCTCGAATACGCGGGCGGCGACCGGCTGTACCTGCCGGTGGAAAACATCGAGCTGTTGTCGAAATTCGGCCATGACGAGGGGCTGCTCGACAAGCTCGGCGGCGGCGCCTGGCAGGCCAAGAAGGCCCGGCTGAAAGAGCGCATCAAGGAGGTGGCGGAGAAGCTGATCCGCCTCGCCGCCGAACGCGCGTTGCGCCGCGCGCCGGTGCTCGAAGCGCCGCACCACGCCTGGGAGGAGTTCTCGGCCCGCTTCCCCTACCAGGAGACCGACGACCAGCTCGCCGCGATCTCCGACGTGATCGAGGATATCGCCGCTGGCCAGCCGATGGACCGGCTGGTGTGCGGCGACGTGGGCTTTGGCAAAACCGAAGTGGCGATGCGCGCCGCCTTCGTCGCGGCGATGGCGGGCATGCAGGTGGCGGTGATCGCCCCCACCACGCTGCTCGCGCGCCAGCACTACAAGAGCTTCGCCGAGCGGTTCCGGGGCTTTCCGATCCAGGTCGGCCAGCTCAGCCGCTTCGTTGGCGCGAGCGAGGCCGAACGCACCCGCAAGGGCATCGCCGAGGGCACGATGGATATCGTTATCGGCACCCACGCGCTGCTCGCCAAGTCGGTGCGGTTCAAGGATCTCGGCCTGCTGGTGATCGACGAGGAACAGCGCTTCGGCGTCGGCCACAAGGAGCGGCTGAAAGAGATGCGCTCGGACGTGCATGTGCTGACGCTCACCGCCACGCCGATCCCGCGCACCTTGCAGATGAGCCTCTCGGGGGTGCGCGACCTGTCGGTGATCGGCACGCCGCCGGTCGACCGGCTGTCGATCCGCACCTACGTGAGCGAGTTCGACAGCGTGACGATCCGCGAGGCACTGCTGCGCGAGCATTACCGCGGCGGGCAGAGCTTTTTCGTCGTGCCGCGGATCAAGGATCTGCCGGAGATCGAGGCGTTTCTGGCCGCTCACGTGCCGGAAGTCAGTTACGTGGTGGCGCATGGGCAGATGGCGGCAGGCGAGCTGGATCGGCGCATGAACGCGTTTTACGACGGCAAGTTCGACGTGCTTCTGGCCACCACCATCGTCGAGTCCGGCCTCGATATTCCCACCGCCAACACCATGGTGGTCTGGCGCGCCGACATGTTCGGCCTGGCCCAGCTCTACCAGATCCGCGGCCGGGTGGGGCGCTCGAAAACGCGCGCCTATGCCTATCTCACCACCAAGCCGCGCACCCCCCTCACACCGGCGGCAGAGAAGCGGCTGAAGGTGCTGGGCAGCCTCGACAGCCTCGGCGCCGGCTTCATGCTGGCCAGCCAGGACCTCGACATTCGCGGCGCCGGCAACCTGATCGGCGAGGAGCAATCGGGGCAGATGCGCGAGGTGGGCTACGAGCTGTACCAGCAGATGCTGGAAGAGGCGATCGCCAAGATCCGCGCCGGCGCGCTGGAGGGGCTGACCGAGCCCGACGAGACCTGGGCGCCGCAGATCAACCTCGGCGTGCCGGTGCTGATCCCGGCCGACTACGTGCCCGACCTCGACGTGCGGCTGGGGCTGTATCGGCGCCTGTCGGGGCTGTCGACCAAGGTCGAGCTGGAAGGCTTCGCTGCCGAGCTGATCGACCGCTTCGGCAAACTGCCGCGCGAGGTGAACACCCTGCTGCTGATCGTGCGGATCAAGGCGATGTGCAAGAAGGCCGGGATCGCCCGGCTCGATGGCGGGCCGAAGGGCGCGACGATTACCTTCCACAACGACAAGTTCGCCAATCCGGGCGGGCTGGTGGACTACCTGCAGGCGCAGACCGGGCTGGCCAAGGTCAAGGACAACAAGATCGTGATCCGGCGCGACTGGGCCAGGGACGCCGACAAGATCAAGGGCGCCTTCGCCATCGCCCGCGACCTCGCCGAGAAGGCGGGGACGGTGAAGCGAAAGGGGTAGGGCTTTTTTGCCCAATCGCCGCCGCCTGGTCTCCATGCTAGGAGTCGTCCTAGGGAGAACGGGGGGGCCATGAGACATCTACTATGTGCAGTGGCAATTGCGCTCGCGCCGGTCGCCGCGCTGGGTTTCGATGGGTCGGGCGGACAGCCCGCACCTGCCCCGACGGGGCGCCTTTCCGCGCTGATCCGTGTGGCGGCATCGTTTGATTGCCGGAATGTGAGCTGCAAATACCTGTCGAGCTGCGAAGAAGCCTGTTTCAAGCTCATTGAATGCGGCCAATCGATACGCGACAGGGACAAGGACGGCATTCCGTGCGAGAACCTTTGCAGTCGGCCTTGCCGTCGATAGCGACAATGCGCCGTCGGCGCGGATCGGCGCAGCCTTTGTGCCAGCACCATCAACCCGGGCTTGATCTCTCGGGCGGGCGGGGTATCTGGGGCAGGACTATCGGAGTGACCCCATGCGCCAGATCATCCTCGTCCTCGCCGCCATGGCGCTCGGCCTCACCATCGGCTGGCTCACCGGCGGCTTTCGGTTTTCGGCCGCCGTCTGCATCGTCGCGGGCGTGTTCCTCGTCACGCCGACGCTGTTTCGCTTCGAGCGCGACGATCTGCGCTTTGCGTTGCACGAGCTGAAGCCGATCGGCCTCGATCTCGTACTCAATTTCGGTGTGCTGGCCGCGGCGGCGCTCGGTCTTGGCTGGCTGACCGGCGATATCGGCCTCGCCGCCGCGCTCCTGCTGCTGGCGCTGTTGCCAGGCGGCGGCATGGTGATGCATTGGATCAAAAGCTCGGGCGCCGACGTGCGGCTCGGGTTCATCCTGTCGGTCGTGAACCTCGCCATGGTCCTGCCGGTCACGCTGCTGTTCGCCGCGCTGCCGGGGCTGATGGCGCCGTATTTCCCGGCCCCCGATCTGGGCATGGTTACGCCGGGGGGCGGCATTCGCATTCCGCCGCTTGGCCCGTTCATGGTGCTGATCGTGCTGCCGTTCGCGTTGTCGCGCTGGATCAAATCCGATGCGCCGGGCCTCGTCGCCTTCATCGAAGCGCACCAGCGGACGATCTCGCAAGGCGTGATTTTCGCCATCGTCGTCTACCTGTTCGGGCTCGAAAGCGCACAGCTGCTGTTCACCGTGTCGGGCGCCGTGTTCGCCAAGGCGCTGGCCGCGACCGTCGGCTTCTACGCCGTGGCAATTGCGCTGGCGGCCTTTGCAACCCCGCGCGGGCGCGAGGGACGGGCGGTGTTCTGGCACCTCGCCACCCGTTACGTCACCCTCGCCCTGATCCTCGCCTCGTTCTCGGTCGAGACCTTCGGGGCGAGCTTTCTCGTGCCGATCATGATCGCTTACGTGATCCAGTTCAGCGCCGCCGGGCTGTTGCACGCCCGGATGACCCGCGCCTAGGCGTCGCGCATCCGCTTGCGGTCGGTCCAGACCAGCGCGAAGGCGAACGCGGAGCAGAGCGCCACACCCGCCAGCAACGGCGCAGGGGTGCCGTCGAAGGCCAGGCCCACGGGCGCGGCGATGAGGACTGCGAAGATCGACGAAAGCGCGCCGATCACGGCGCTGGCGGTGCCGGCGATATGGCCGAGCGGCTCCATTGCCAGCGCGGTGATATTGCCGAAGGTGAGCCCGTTCATGAAGAACAGCGTGATCGACCAGGCGATGAACAGGCCGAGCTGGGCCGGTTGGGACAGGTGCGCCACCACGCCCGAGGCCCAGAGCGCCCAGAGCGCGGTGGCGAGCACGAGCTGGCTGGCGAAGGCCCAGCTGGCCATCGGCCGCATCCCGAGCCGCATCACCAGGCGCGCGTTGAGAAAGCCCGAGCCACCGGAGATCAGCGCCACCACGGCGAAATAGACCGGAAAGCGGTCGCCCGCGCCGAGCGCGTCGACATAGACCTGCTGGGCCGAAGAGATATAGGCCATGAGCTGGCCGAAGGCGAGCGAGGCCACCACCAGGTAGCGCAGCGCCACGGGCGTGCGCAGCACCTCCCACATCGCCACCAGCACCCCGCCAAGGCGAAACGGGCGGCGGCGATCGGGAGCGAGGGTTTCCGGCTGGCGCAGCAGGAACCACGCGAGCACGAGCGCGCCGATCCAGCCATAGGTGGTGAACAGCCCCTGCCAGCCCGTGCGGTTGATGATCTGCTGGCCGATCAGCGGCGCCACGGCGGGCACCACCACGAAGAACGAAAACACCAGGCTGCCCACCCGCGCCTGCGCCCGGCCTGAGAACAGATCTCGCATCACCGCCTGGCTGACGATCCGGCTTGCCGCCGCACCGAGGCCCTGGACGAAGCGGAACGCCAGCAGCGCCTCGAGCGAACCAGCATGGCGCGCGCCGAGCGCCCCGCCAATGAACAGCGCCACCCCCAGCACCAGCGCCGGGCGGCGGCCGTAGCTGTCGGAGAACGGGCCGATGAAGAACTGGCCGATGCCGGTGCCGAGCACGAAGGCGGTGACCACGAGCTGCGCCCGGCTCGGATCGTCCGGCACGAAGGTGCCGGCCAGCACCGGCAGCGCGGGCAGGATCGAGTCGATCGAAAACGCCATCATCGACATCAGCGCCGCCAGAAGCAGCACCAGCTCGGCGAAGGGCAGGGGACGCGTGGGGCTGGGCAGGCGCATGGGAGTTCCTTTCACCGGCGTCATGCCCCAGCCGGCGCGAAATGGCCAGTCATGCCAGCCATGACGCGACGGCAAACCTGTGCACAGCGCCTGTGCGGCTCAGCAGGTCTCGCCGGCGCCGCCGTCCGGGGCCGCGCCGGCGCGCGCGCGGCCCGTGAGCTCGTCGATCACGTCGAGCCAGAGCTCGACCGATTGCGCGCCGGGCACCACGTGGCGGCCCGCGACCACGAAGGTGGGCACGGCGCGCACGCCTTTCTGGCGGGCATCGCCATCGCGGGCGCGGATATCGTCGGTATCGGCCGCGGTGGCGAGCAGGCGCGCGATCAAATCACCGTCCATGCCGCAGCTCGCGGCGATCCGGGCCAGCTCGCCCTGGTCGCCGATATCGCGCCCCTCGATGAAATAGGCGGCAAACAGGGCCGAGACCACCGGCGTCTGGCGCCCCTCGATCCCGGCCCAGTGAATCAGCCGCTGCGCGTCGAGCGTGTTGGGGGTGCGCGCGATCGCGTCGAGGTTCAGCTTCAGCCCCGACCGGGCGGCTTCCTCGACCACCGGCAGATAGGCGTCGACCGCGCCGCGCTTGCCGCCAAACTTGGTTTCCAGATAGGTGCGCCGATCCATGCCGCCGGCGGGCATGTCGGGGTTCAGCATGAACGGGTGCCACTCCACCTCGAACGGGTGCTCGGGGCGCATTTCCAGCGCGCGTCCCAGCCGGGCCTTGCCGATGTAGCACCAAGGGCAGACGGGATCGGAGAAGATGACGAGTTTGACCATGGCGGGGGACATAGGCGCTCGCGCCCGGCTTGTCACCCCGGCAGGTGTGGGCGCGGTCTAGAGTTCTTCGTCCTTGGGCCGCATCACCAGCCAGATCAGCGCCGCGCCCGCCAGCGCGAGAAACGGCACCACGGTGAGGTTGACCGCGATCCAGCCATCCTGCGCGGTGCCGCCAGTGCAGTTCATCAGCCCGCCCGAGCCAAGCGAGGCGAGGGTTACGCCGCCGAACACCAGCATGTCGTTCACGCCCTGGATCCGGCCGCGCTCGTAGCTCTCATGCGCGCCCGCGAGCATTGTCGTCGCGCCGATGAAGCCGAAGTTCCAGCCCACCCCCAGCAGCACGAGGGCGGCGAAGAAGTTTTCGAGCTCGACCCCGGTGAGGCCGACGAACCCCGAAATGGCGATGATCACCAGCCCGGTCGCGCTGATCACGCGCGCGCCGAACCGGGCAATCAGGTGGCCGGTGAAGAACGAGGGGATGTACATCGCCAGCACGTGGGCGGTGACGATATTGGCGGCCATGCCGGTATCGAAACCGCAGCCGACCACGGCGAGCGGGGTCGAGGTCATCAGCAGGTTCATCAGCGCGTAACTGGTCATGGCAATGATGATCGAGACCGCGATCGTCGGCGTCTTGAGCAATTGCATTGTCGTGCGCCCGGTCGGGTGGCCGGCCTCGGCCTGCGCTTCGGGCTTGGGGATGTCGACGAAAAAGAAGATCACCGCGCCGAACAGGTTGAGCGCGATCACCGCGAGATAGGTGCCAAGGAAGGGCACAATCATCGCCTCGGCGGTAAGCTTGACCAGTTGCGGGCCGACCACGGCCGAGGCAAGCCCGCCCGCCATCACGTAGGAGATCGCCTTGGGGCGGAACGCGTCGGACGCGGTATCGGCGGCAGCGAAGCGGAAAAACCCCTGCGCCGACTGGTAGAATCCGGTGAAAAAGGCGCCGACGAGGAACAGCGAAAAGCTCGACTGGGTCAGCGCGTAGGCGCCGATCACGGCGCCGATGGTGCCCCCGGCGGCACCCAGCCAGAACCCCGCGCGCCGCCCGTAGCGGCCCATGAACCAGCTCATCGGGTTGGCGATCAACGTGTTGGCGAGCACGGTGAGCGAGATCGGCAGGGTGGCCCAGCACGGGTTCGTCGCCAACGACATCCCCGCCAGCCCGGCGATGGTGAAAATCATCGGCATCTGCGCGCCGACAACGGCCTGGGCGATCACCAGCACGATCACGTTGCGCTTGGCGCGGGCGTCGTCGACGAGAGTGTGATGCGTTGTCATTCGTGCTTGCTATCCGCGCCGGGCGGCGATGAAAAGCCCCGGTCGATCAGGTGCGCGAACGAGCCCGCGACATGTTCCCGCACCAGCCCCATCGGCGCGTGCGGGTTGCCCTCGGCGTCGGTGGCGGCAAACAGCGGCGTGCCCGCTTCGCGCAAGGTGGTGGCGTAGTGAAATTCGTGCGCGTGCCACGCGCCGGGGAACGGCCCCTGCGCGGCGGTGACGTGGCGGTAGCCGAGGTGCAGCTTGCGCGCGGCGAAGCTGGTTTCGAGATCAAGCAGGCCGAGCATCGGGTAGGCGGTGCCATGGGCGTCGGTCAGCGCCTCGCCGAGCACCATGTAGCCGCCGCATTCGCCCCAGATCGGGCAGGCGGCGGCGCGCATCCCAGCCTTGAAGGTCTCGGCGTCGGCGAGAGTGGCGGCGTGCAGCTCGGGGTAGCCGCCGGGCAGGAAAATGAAATCCGCGCCCGGGTCGGGGGCCGCGTCGGCGAGCGGCGAGAACGGCAGGATCTCGGCGCCGCCCGCGCGCCAATCGTCGAGGATATGCGGATAGGCGAAGGTGAAGGCGCGGTCGCGCGCCACGGCAATCCGCTGGCCTGGCGGTGCGATCCGCGCCGGCGCGCCGGCGGCGGGCAGGGGGGCTGCCAGCGCCGCCAGCGCGTCAAGGTCCACCGCGCGCGCCACCGCCTCGGCCACAGTGTCGAGCCAGGAGTCGAGGTCGTCGCGCTCGCCCGCCTGCACCAGCCCGAGGTGGCGCGAGGGATATTCCATGCCTTGCGTGCGAAAGAGCGCACCGAGCACCGGCAGGCCCAGCGGGGCGAGGGCCGCGCGCAGCATTGCCTCGTGGCGCGGGCTGCCCACCTTGTTGAGGATCACCCCGGCAACGCGCACGGCCGGGTCATGGCCCGCAAAGCCCGCCACCAGCGGCGCCACGCTCTGGGCCATGTGCGCGGCATCGACCACCAGCACCACCGGCAGGGCGAGCAGGCGGGCGAGATCCGCCGTCGCGCCCTTGCCCGCGGGCGGGGCGCCGTCGAACAGCCCCATCGCGCCCTCGATCAGCACCAGCCCGTCGCCCGCCGCCAACGCCGCGATCCGTTCCGGTGTCATCGCCCAGGCGTCGAGATTGGGGCAGGCGCGCCCGCAGGCGGCCTCGTGAAAGCGCGGGTCGATGTAATCGGGGCCGGATTTCGCGCCGCGCACCGCCAGACCGCGCCGGGCGAACGCGCGCAGCAGGCCGAGCGTAAGCGTGGTCTTGCCGCTGCCCGAGCCGGGCGCGGCGAGGATCAGCCCGGCGCCGCTCACCGCTCGGCCGGCCCGATCCCGAACGGGTCGGTGTCGCGCAAGGGCTCGCCGCGTGCCAGCGCCTGCCAGTCGAGCGCGCGGCGCAACAGCGCCGCCTCGCCGACGCAGACCACCGACGGTGCGCCGATCCCGGCCGTTTCGGCGTCGGCGGCGGCCTGGTCCAGCGTGGTTTCCAGCACGCGTTGCGCCGGTGTCGAGGCCGATTGCACGATCGCCACCGGGGTCTCACCCCCGCGCCCCGCGGCGATCAGCCTGGCCGACAGCTCGCCAAGGTTGCGCATCCCCATATAGATCACGATCACGCCGGAGCCGCGCGCGATCGCCTCCCAGTCGAGTGCCGGCGCGCGCCCCTTCGGGTCATGCCCGGTGACGAAGGTCACGCTCGCGTTCACGTCGCGGTGGGTGACGGGGATGCCGGCATAGGCCAGCCCGCCGATCCCCGCCGAGATGCCGGGCACGATGCGGAACGGCACGCCGTGCTGCGCCAGCGTCTGCGCCTCTTCGCCGCCCCGCCCGAACACGAACGGATCGCCACCCTTCAGCCGCAGCACGCGCTTGCCGGCGCGGGCAAGCTCGACCAGGTCGAGCGAGATATCCTTCTGGCTCGGCGAGGCGGTGCCGCCGCGCTTGCCCATGTCGATCCGCTCGGCATCGGGGTTGGCCCAGTCGAGGATCGCCGGGGCCACCAGCGCGTCATGCACGATCACCTCGGCCTGGCGCAGCGCGTTGAGCGCATGGAGCGTGAGCAGGCCGGGGTCGCCGGGGCCCGCGCCCACCAGCCAGACCCAGCCGGGCTGCATTTCGGGCCAGTCGCTGGCGGGGAGGGGGAAAGACTCGGTCATGGCCGTGTTTATGGCCTGAGCAACGGCGCGGGGCCAGCCCCTTGCGCGCGCCTCACGCGTCGAGCTCGGCGTCCCAGTAGAGGAAGTCCATCCAGCTCTGGTGCAGGTAGCCGGGCGGGAACTTGCGGCCCTGGTTGCGCAATTCCTCGGCGCCGGGCTGGCGTGGCGTCTTGCGCAGGTGCAGCCCGGACTGGCGCAGCGACTTCGAGCCTTTGCCAAGATTGCAGCGCGCGCAGGCCGCCACCACGTTTTCCCAGCTCGTCACGCCGCCGCGCGCGCGCGGCACCACGTGGTCGAAGGTGAGGTCGCCGGTGGCGCCGCAATACTGGCAGCAGAATTCGTCGCGCAGGAACAGGTTGAACCTTGTGAAGGCGACGCGTTTCTGCGGCTTCACGTAATCCTTCAGCACCACCACCGAGGGAATGCGCAGCTCCATCGACGGCGAGCGCACCACTTCGTCGTATTCGGCAAGGATGCTCACCCGGTCGAGAAACACCGCCTTCACCGCCTCCTGCCAGGGCCAGAGCGACAGCGGGTAATAGGACAGCGGGCGAAAGTCCGCGTTCAGCACCAGCGCGGCATGGGCCCTCGGATTGGCCTGGTCGCGCACGAAATTCTGCCTGAAATCCCCATCCATCGTCGGTGACTCCACCCTCGCCCTCGGACCTTTCGGTTTCGGGGCGGGGACATCCCGCCCCGTCATGAATTTCGAACACCATATCTGGTTTGCGACACCTGACAAGCGCCATGGTCTGGGGCGATCCTGGGGCCGTATCGTAACCGGCCTATGACGCCGCCGAGGTGGCCAAGGCGCACAGAAAAAAGGCGCCGGAAACATCCGACGCCTCTGTTTTCTGGGTCAAAGACCTCGGGGGTCTGGGGGTGGCCCCCAAACGGCCACGGCCTGGCCGCGTTGCGTCACTCCGGCGCCTGAAGGCCGAGCTTGGCCATCATGAACGCCAGCGCCACCGACAGCCCGTCGGGCGAAATGCCGTGGCCGGTGCCCTCCATCACGTGGCCGAAGGTCTCGAACCCGGCTTTCTCCAGCGCCTCGCCGGCCTCGTTGAAATGCGCCGGCGCCACCACCTCGTCCTGGTCGCCATGCATCAGCAGTACCGCCGGGCGGCACAGCACAGTATCGGCGAAGCTTTCGGGATCGAGCAGCCGGCCCGAGCAGGCGACCAACCCGGCCACCGGGGCGTCGCGCAGCGGCAGGGCGCGCAGGGCCAGCATCGCCCCTTGCGAAAACCCGAACACGATGAGCTGGTCGGGGGTCACGCCTTCCTGCGCCATCACCTGGCCGAGAAAGGCGTCGACGTCCTTCACCGCCTCCAGCGCCGCCGCGCTGGCGTCTTCGTCCGACGAGCCGTCGATCCAGGGGATCGGAAACCACTGGAAGCCCGCCGGCGCGCCGGCGCAGGGTTGCGGTGCGTCGGGGGCGATGAACACGGTGTCGGGCATATGCGGGCTGAGCGGATCGGCAAGGCCGAGCAGGTCGTCGCCGTCCGCACCGTAGCCGTGCAGGAACACCACCAGTGATTTGGTCTCGCCCGAGGCCGCTGGCCGGCGTTTGAATTGCAGTTCACGCGTCATGGGGCCATCCCCTCCCTGTTTGTCGTCACCCGGTAATAAGCCCAGAGCAGCCGGGCCGCAACGCCCCGCCAGGGCGACCACGCCTCGGCCATGGCGCGCAACGCGGCGTCGCGCGGGCGGTCGGGCAGGGCGAAGAGCCGGCGCGCCGCCTCCTGCAACGCCAGATCGCCGGGCGCGAACACGTCGGCGCGCCCGAGCGAGAGCATGGCGTAGACCTCCGCCGTCCAGCGGCCGATCCCCGGCACCGCGGTGAGCGTGGCGATCACAGCGTCGTCCGGGAGGGTGGCGAGGCGGTCGAAGTCGATCCGCGCGGCGGCGAGCGCATGGGCGTAGCGCGCCTTGGGGCGGCTGAGGCCAAGGGCGCAGAGATCGGGCGCGGGGGCGGCGGCGATGGCGTCGGGGCTGGTGAGGCCGGCGGCATCAAGCCGCGCCCAGAGCGCGGCGGCGGAGGCGGTCGAGACCTGCTGGCCGAGGATCACCCGGAGCAATTCGCCAAAGCCCTGCGGATTGCGCCGCAGCGGCACCTGCGCCACCGCGTCGCGGGCAAAGGCGAAGCGCGGCTCGATCCGGGCGAGCTGGGCGAGGCCCTCGGCGATGTCGGTCTCGGTCTCGATCCGCCGCATCAGGCGTGGCGCTCCAGCCAGGCGAGGGCCTCGTCCACACTGGTCGCCTTGTCGCCCGGCGGCTGCGGCGGGCGGGCGATGACGATCACCGCCAACCCCAGCGCGCGGGCTGCGGCGAGCTTTGAGCCCGCCCGCCCGCCGGCATCTTTCACCACCAGAACGTCGATGCCCAAAGATTTGAAAAGATTGGTCTCATCTTTGAGCGAGAACGGCGGCGTGGCGATCACGTAGTCGCCGCGCGGCAGCGGGAAGGGCTGGGTTGGCGGGTCGATCTGGCGCAGATAGAGCGTGCAGTCGATGCGCTGCGCGAAGGCAGACAAGGTCTGGCGCCCGGTGGCGAGAAAGGCGGTTGCGCCCTCGGGCAGAGCATCCGCCGCCGCCTGCGCGTCCGTCACCCATGTCCAGCGGTCTTGCGGTGCCTCGCTCCAACCGGGGCGCAGAAGCTGGAGATAGGGCAGACCGAGCTTGGCGCAGAGCGCTTGCGTGCGGGCAGAAATCTGCGCCGCGAACGGATGCGTCGCATCAATAACGGCCTCTATGGCATTATGACTTAACCATCTTTCCTGTTCCGCGTTGCCGCCAAACCCGCCAATCCGGGTGGCCACCGGCAGCGGCGCGGGGTCACGCGTGGCGCCCGCGAGCGAGGCGATCACGTCAAAGTGCGCATCGCCCGTCAGCCGCTCGGCCAGCGTGCGCGCCTCGCAGGTGCCGGCCAGCAGCAGGAGCTTCACGGCCCGGCCTGCGCGATCACCGCGCCCTCCCGGCTGACCACGACAATATCGAAAGCGATGGCCGTGCCAAACCGCCTGTGCACCGCTGCCAGCGCCGCCTCCGCCACGGCCACGGCGAGGGGTTGCCCCATGATGTCATAGGCTTCGAGGACAGTATTGCTATGCGCCACCCGATCGTCGCCGACCAGCGCGGCGAGCGCTGCGAAGTCGACCTGGCTGCGGCCCGAGTGCAGATCCATCGCGCCTTGCGCCAGCTTGGCGAGCTTGGCCAGGCCGCCGCCGATGGTCACCCGTTCCACCGGGTGGCGGGCGAGGTATTTCAGCATCCCGCCGGCGAAATCGCCCATGTCGAGCATGGCGTGGTCGGGCAAGCCATAAAGCGCCTGCACCGCGCGCTCGCTGGTGGCGCCGGTGCAGCCAGCCACGTGGGAGAGGCCCGAGGCGCGCGCCACGTCGACGCCACGATGGATCGAGGCGATCCAGGCGGCGCAGGAGAACGGGCGCACGATGCCGGTGGTGCCGAGCACGCTGAGACCACCTTTGATGCCAAGGCGCGGGTTCCAGGTTTTGGCGGCGAGCGCTTCGCCGCCGGGGATCGACACGGTGATCTCGACGTCGCCCGGCTGGCCGAACCGCGCCGCCGCCTCTGCCACCACCGCCGCCATCATCTGGCGCGGCACCGGGTTGATCGCCGGCTCGCCCGGCGGGATCGGCAGGCCCGGCCTGGTCACCACGCCCACGCCGTCGCCGGCGCGAAAGGTCACGCCGGCGCCCGGCGCACCGGCGCGCAGCCGCGCCACGATCAGCGCGCCATGGGTCACGTCGGGGTCGTCGCCCGCGTCCTTGGTGATGCCCGCTTCAGCCCAGTCCGCGCCCGCCGCGCTGTGGGCAACGGCGAACCTGGGCGTCTCGCCCCGGGGCAGGGTGATCGTCACCTCGCCCGGAAACGCGCCGCCCCAAAGCCGCGCCAGCGCCGCCTTGACGGCGGCGGTGGCGCAGGCGCCGGTTGTCCAGCCCCGGCGCAGCTCTGTCTTCGGCGTCTCCATGGCGCCGGACTATAGAGCGCACGGCAGGCCCAACAAGCCCGCCCCTTCTTTGTGCCCAAAATACCTCGGGCGATGCGGGGGGCTGGCCCCCCGCATCGGTCGCGCCGGGCAAGGCCCGGGGTGGATTCGCTCAGCCGCGCCGCCGTCGCCCGCCGCGTCGCCCGCCGCGGCCTTCGCCGCCCCCCATTCCGCCGGGGCTGTTGAAGGCGATCCAGGCCGCACCATGCGCGTCCTGATCGAGCAGCAGGTTGGCGGCGCGGATCGCCTCGATCTCGCGGCCCGGCTTGTACTGGGTCGAGCCGAGGCCAAACAGGGTGACGAAGGTCTCGTCGTCGATATCGGCGGGCAGCACGATGCCGGCGGCGGCCACCTCGGCCTTCTTCTCGGCGATCTTCGCCGCGCTCACCGGCAGCGCCATCGGGTTCATGATCGCGCTGGTCATCCCCGAGGCATAGGCCATCGGCAGGAACGCGGTGTTGATGCCGTGGCGGTTGGGCAGGCCGAACGAGATGTTCGAGGCCCCGCAGGTGGTGTTCACGCCGAGTTCGTCACGCAGGCGCCGCACCAGGGTAAACACCTGCCTGCCGGCGGTCGCCATCGCGCCGATCGGCATCACCAGCGGATCGACCACGATGTCATGCGCCGGGATGCCGAAATCGGCGGCGCGCTCGACGATCTTCTTGGCGACGGCGAAGCGCACGTCGGGGTCTTCGGAAATGCCGGTATCGTCGTTCGAGATCGCCACGACAGGCACGTTGTACTTCTTGATCAGGGGCAGCACGCGCTCCAGCCGCTCCTCCTCGCCGGTCACCGAGTTCACCAGCGGGCGGCCCTCGGCCACCGAAAGCCCGGCCTCGAGCGCGCCCGGCACCGAGCTGTCGATCGCCAGCGGCACATCCACCAGCCCCTGCACCAGCTCGATGATCCGGCGCATCAGCGGCGGCTCGGTCTCGTTCGGGTCGGGGTTGGTGTTGAACACCACGCCGGCGTTCACGTCGAGCACGGAGGCGCCGGCCGCGACCTGAGCCACGGCATCGCGCTCGACGGTGGAAAAGTCGCCCGCCTCCAGCTCGGCGGCCAGCTTCTTGCGCCCGGTCGGGTTGATGCGCTCGCCGATCACGCAGAACGGCTCGTCGAAGCCGATGGTGACGGTCTTCGTCTTGCTCTCAAGCACGGTGCGGGTCATGCGGATACTCCTTCAAAGCGCGCCAGGTGATCCGGCAACGCGGGGTCGGTGAAATCTTGCAGGGTGGCGTGGGCGCCGGCGGCGCGCAGGGCGGCATCGTCGAGCGCCGAGCGGATGCCAAGCGTGTGGGCGCCCGAGGCGGCGGCGGCGCGCACGCCCGAGGGGCTGTCTTCGAAGGCGATGCAAGCTTCGGGGGCGACGCCGAGCAGGCGCATCGCCTCAACGTAGGGCTCGGGGTCTGGCTTGCCGCGGGCGCATTCCTCGCCGCTCACGATCACCTCGAACGCGTCGCGCAGGCCAATCGCGGCGAGCATCGCCTCGGCGTTCTTGCGCATCGCGTTGGTGACGATGGCGCGCGGCCAGCCCTTTTCCTGGGCCAGCGCGACCAGCGCGCCGACGCCGGGCATTTCCGGGTAGGGGCGGGGCAGGCGGGCGCGAAACAGCGCTTCCTTGTGCTCGCTCAGCGCCTGCGGGTCCGGCTCATCGGGCAGGAACTCGGCGAAGATATCGAGATTGGTGCGGCCATGGATCTGGCGCAGGTAGAAATCCTCAATGATCGGCACGCCCCGGTCGGTCCAGATCTCGCGAAACACCGCTTCGTGGATCGGGTCGGAGACAAGCATGGTGCCGTCGAGATCAAACAGCAGCGCGGGCATTGGCGTTATCCTTTCACGCGGGGCTTGGCGGCGGCGGACATGATCACGCCCGGCCCGCGTTGTCGATCAAGTGTCTCAGCCGGTCCGGGCCGTAGGCGGCCTCGAGCCGCGCGGCCTCGGCCTCGGCGATCTGACCCGGTTCGCCGGCGATCTCCACCGGCGCGCCCCGGCGCCATTCGGCGAGGTAGGCGTCGGTGCCGTCAAGCCCGGCCTTCATCGCCGCGCGGTCGATCGCCTGCTCGAAGCGCTCGGGCAGCGGCTTCTTGGCCGCGCCGCGGCCCTTGCCGACGATAACCTGCGCCGGGATATCGCGCCAGTAGACGAGGGTGACTGCGGGCATGGGTTTTCCTTTCTCTCCCCCATACGCGAGCCGTAACGGCCGGCGGGGACGAATTTCGACTCCAAGGCCGCGGGAAGCGACCTTGCGCGCGATGTTTGCCAGCCCTGCCGCGCCGGGCCAAGGGGGAAGGGCATGAAAAAACTTCATGATCATCATGGTGCGGCGACCACGGCGCTTGCCAGAGACCGGTTGCGTCACTACCTTGAGGGCAACTCGAAATGGAGGGCGTGATCTATGGCGCCCAAGCGTCCCGATGGTGCGGGCGCGTTCCCGAAAGCGGTTGAGCCACCCGCGCCGAAATCGCTCGATCCGGACAGCCTTTACGCGGCTCTGGACCTGGGCACCAACTCGTGTCGGATGCTGATTGCCCAGCCCAACGGCAGTCAGTTCCACGTGATCGATTCCTTTTCCAAGTCCGTTGGCCTCGGCCAGGGGCTGGGCGGCTCCGGCCGTCTCAGCCGCACCTCGATGGCGCGCACCGTGCAGGCGCTGAAAATCTGCAAACGAAAGCTCAAGAAGCATGACGTGACGCATATGCGCCTGGTCGCCACCGAGGCGTGCCGGCGCGCCAGCAATGCGCGCAGCTTCATGGACTACGTCGAGCGCGAGACCGGGCTGAGGCTCGAGATCATCAAGCCCGAGGAAGAGGCGATGCTGGCGGTGGTGTCCTGCGCCCCGCTGGTCTCGACCCGCACGGAACAATTGCTGGTGGTCGATATCGGCGGCGGTTCGACCGAGCTGGTGTGGATCGACCTCTCGCAGGTCCCCCCGGTGGAGCGGCCGCGCGCGATCATGCGGCTGCGCACCGGCTTCAAGGGCGATCCCGGCCCGTTCCCCGCGGCGCGGGTGGTGGACTGGATCAGCGTTCCTTTCGGCGTGGCGACCCTGCGTGAGCAGTTCGACGATGTCGAAGACGATTCCGCGCGCTTTGCGCTGATGAGCTGGTTCTTCGAAGAACAGCTCGGGGGCTTTTCGCCGTTCCACCGCGAGAACAACCGCGACGGCTTCCAGATCATCGGCACCTCGGGCACCGTCACCACCGTGGCCGCCACCCACCTGGGCCTGAAGCGCTACGACCGCAACAAGGTGGACGGGCTGCGCATGACCTCGGACCAGATTGACAAGGTGATCCGCGGCTACCTGGTTGCCGGGCCAGAGGGGCGGCGCCACGATCCGCGCATCGGCAAGGACCGCCAGGCGCTGATCATGTCGGGCGCGGCGATCCTGCAGGCGCTGCTCAGGATCTGGCCCACCGACCGGCTCAGCGTTGCCGACCGGGGCCTGCGCGAAGGGCTGCTTTACAGCCAGATGTCGTCCGACGGGGTGCTGGAAGACGGCGCGTTCTGACCCCGCCCCGTTGCGCGGGCCGACGGGCCGGTCTATGTGCGGGGGCAAAAGGAGCCGGCGTGTGACGAAACAACCCAAAGGCACATCGGGGCGCGGACAACGTGACCTCAAGGTGAAGGTGAAGTCGGCGCGCGGGCGAAAGCTGTCGTCGACCCTTTGGCTTGAGCGCCAGCTCAACGACCCTTACGTGAAGCTCGCCCGCGCCGAAGGCTATCGCGGCCGCGCCGCGTTCAAGATCCTTGAGATCGACGACAAATACGGCTTTTTCAAACCCGGCGCGCGGGTGGTCGACCTCGGCTCGGCGCCGGGCGGCTGGCTGCAGGTGGCGGTGCGGCGGGTGAACGTGCTCGGCGAGATGCCCGGCAAGCCGCAGGGCAGGGTGCTCGGGGTCGATCTCAAGGAGATCGAGCCGGTGGCGGGGGCCGAGGCGCATGTGCTCGATTTCATGGCCGACGGCGCCGATGACCAGGTGAAAGCCTGGCTCGGCGGCAAGGCCGACGTGGTGATGAGCGATATGGCCGCGGCCAGCTCGGGCCACAAGCAGACCGACCATCTGCGCATCATCGCGCTTGGCGAGGCGGCGGCCTATCTCGCCTTCGACGTGCTGGACGCGGGCGGCACCTTCGTGGCCAAGGTGCTGGCGGGCGGGGCGGAAGGCGAGCTGCAAAAGCTGCTGAAGCTGCATTTCACCAAGGTGATGAATTTCAAGCCGCCGGCGAGCCGCTCGGATTCGTCGGAAAAATTCGTCGTCGCCACCGGGTTCCGGGGCTAGAGGCCTCGCTCAGGCGTCGAGCGCGCCGAGTTCGATCCCGCTGGTCACCATCGTCAGCACCCGGCCGCGCGCGGTCTGGCGGACGTCGTAGCCGTAGCCGCGCAGGCGGTGGCACCATTCACGGTCCGACAGGCAGCTGTGCCGCTCCTGCAGGGCGAAGGCGAGTGCTTCCTGGGCGGCGGCAAGGCCGGTTTCCGTTACATGCATTGTTCTCATTCCCATTCCAGTCAGGGTCAATGGGGATGATTGTGCACGCAATAGCGACAATATTTCCGCCGGAATGCGGCGCGAGCAAGGTCATTTCACGGGCAGCGGGGCCGGCGTTTTGAGCTGTGTCAAGGCCTGCACCCTCCATTAATGATACAGCACTCACTAATTAGGAGCGATACGAGAGGGGGTGCATGATGAAAGGTTACAACAGGATCAAGGGGACACCTTGGGCTGACATGATCGTTGGCACGGGGCTGGCGGATTGGATTTTCGGCAAGAACGGTGACGACGTGATTGCTGGGCGCGCGGGCAATGATCGGCTCTTTGGCGGGGGCGGGGACGACCACCTTTACGGTGATGACTTGGGCACCGACACTTGGCCCGGCTGGCTTGGCAGCGATGACGAGATCCGCGGCGGCGATGGCGACGACTATATCGTCGGCGACGCCACGGTGATCGACCATGGCCAAGGCGGTCGTGACCTGCTGTTCGGCGGGGACGGCAACGATACGATCATGGGCGATGCCGTCTCCCTCGTTGCCGGACACAGCAGCGAAGGTAATGACGACGTGATCCGTGGCGGCGACGGCGACGATACGATTTACGGCGACGCGGTCGACATGGGGCGGACCAATTTCACCGGCTTCGACACGATCTACGGCGGCGCCGGACAGGACGTGATCTACGGCGACGGATACACCGCCGGCTATGGCACGGCCTGCCGCGACGACACGATCGACGGCGGGGAGGGCGACGACGTGATCTATGGCGATGCCTACACCCACTACAGCTCGTGGCAAGGCAACGATGTGCTGCGGGGCGGCCCGGGCAATGACACGCTCTACGGCGATGCCTTCTCGGTGGTCAATCCGCGCTCGGGGCCGGGCGACTGGTCTCAGCATACCGGCACCGACCGGTTCGTGTTCGAGCCGGGGAGCGACCACGACACCGTGGGCGACTTCTCCTCCGCCGAAAACGACGTGCTCGACCTCACCGCCTTCGGCTTCGCCAACTTCGCTTCGCTCGACAGCAATGGCGACGGCCTGCTCGACGCCGGCGACGAATACGTGACCGCCACGGGTGGCGGCATCGAGCTCGACCTGTCGGCCATGGCGGGCGACATCGGGCACGACGATACCGTGCTGCTGCTTGGCATCGGCGCGCTCACGGTGGACGATTTGCTGCTTTAAGCCGATCGGTGGCGGCGGCGAGACGGCACGGGAGGTGCGATCGAGTGATGGACAATCATGACACATTCGCGGTTTCGATCCCGGTGAATGGGGGAGATCTGGCGCTGCCCGGCGATCTGGCCCTGCCCGACGCCGCGCAAGGCGTGGTGATTTTCGCCCACGGGTCGGGGTCGAGCCGATTGAGCCCGCGCAACCGGGCCGTGGCCGCCGCGCTGGGGCGGGCGGGGCTGGCGACCTTGCTGTTCGACCTGCTGACCGAGACGGAAGCGGCGGACCGGGCCAATGTCTTCGATATCCCGCTGCTCGCGGGCCGGGTCGCGCAGGCGGTGGACTGGGCCGGGGCGGAGCCGCGCCTCGACGAGCTCGGTATCGGCCTGTTCGGCGCCTCGACGGGCGCGGCGGCGGCGCTGGTGGCGGCGGCAGAGCGGCCCGAGGCGGTGCGCGCCGTGGTCTCGCGCGGCGGGCGGCCAGACCTCGCGGGGGATGCGCTGGAGCAGGTTGCCGCGCCGAGCCTTCTCGTCGTCGGCGGCGCGGATCACGGGGTGATCGAACTCAACCGGGCGGCGCTGGCCCGGCTCGGCTGCGAAAAGCGGCTCGAGATCGTTCCCGGGGCGACGCATCTGTTCGAGGAGCCGGGCACGCTCGAGGCGGTGATGCGCCTGGCAGCGGCGTGGTTCACCACCCACCTCGCAGCACCGCTGTGAGACGGCGCAGGTCCCTGATCTGAGCGGCAAGGCCCTTGTTTCACAGTCCCTGCGGATCGCTCCAGGCCCTCAGCGGGGCGAGGCGCGGGGTTTTCTTCGACTGGTGGCGGTCCATCCGGCGCAGCACCCGGTCGAGAAAGCCCACCGCCTCGGCGGCATAGGGCCCCTTGTTGAGCATCACGCATTCGGCACGCTGGCTCATCGCCGCGTCGGTCGCCTCGGCCCGGCTGGCGTGGCCCTCCTTGGCCAGCCCCTCCAGCACCTGCGTGGCCCAGATCACCGGCACCTCGCCCGCCTCGCACAGCCACAGGATCTCTTCCTGCACCTCGGCGAGCCGCTCCAGCCCGATCTCGGCGGCAAGGTCGCCGCGCGCGATCATCACCGCCACCGGGCCGCCGCGCGCCGCCTCGACGATCAGCCGGGGCAGGTTGCGCAGCGCAAGGTCGGTCTCGATCTTGAGCACGATCCCCGGGGGCGGCGCGCCGGCGGGCAGGCGCGCGGTGATCTCTTCGCGCAGCATGCGCACGTCGCGCGCGGTCTGGACGAAGGAAAAGCCGATCATGTCTGCCATCCCGACGATCACATCAAGCGTCACGCGGTCGGCGGCGGTGAGCGCCGGCACCTCGGCGTCGTGGCCCGGCAGGTTGACGCCTTTGTGCGGGGCAAGCCGCGCGCCCTTGGCGCGGACATGGGTGATTTCCAGCTCGGCGCGCCCCTCGGTCACCGCGACCACCCGTGCGGCCAGCTTGCCGTCGTCGAAATGCACCATCGCGTTCGGGCGCAGCGCCGCGATCCGCTCGGGGTGGCTCAGCGTGACCTCGACCCGGTGCTGGGAGGCGTCGGTATGAGCCGGCGTCAGCAGCAGCCGGTCGCCCATCTTCAGCCGCGGCCCGCGCACCTCGGGGACGATCCCGGCGCGAGCCAGCGCTTTCAGCTTCTTCTTTTTTTCGCGCTCGAGAAATACCTTGGGCACCGACACGCTCTCGGTGCGCACCTTCTGCCCGGCGAGGTCCATCAGCACCGGGATGCGCCGCCCGGCGGAGGCGGCCGCCTCGCCGCAGAACGAGATCATCGACGCCCAGGCCTCGGCGTCGTCATGGGCGCAGTTGATCCGCACCGCGTTGGCGCCGGCGCCGATCAGCCCGGCGACCAGGCTTGGGTCGCTGGCCGCCTCGCCGGGCAGGGTCACGAGGATGCGCGCGCTGCGCCCGGTCGGCTCCGCGCCGAACATCGCGTCGCGCCGCGCCTCGACCTTGCGCCGGCTGGCGTCGGCCGGGGGGGGCAGGGCGCCGTCGAGCGGTCCGCCGCCGGCCATCGCCGACAATGCGGCGATGACGGCATCGAGTGTGGCCAGCACGTGGGATTCGCTGCGCTCGAGCGAGGACAGGCCGAGCCGGGCCAGCAGCGATTGTTCTTCGGTCAGGTCCGTGGCGCGCAGCGCGAGATAGAGCGCGAGGTTCTGCGCCGAGGCGGCGGGCTGCGCGCCATCGAGCGCCGATTGCCAGCCCACCAGCGTGGCGGCCGCCGCCTCCAGCGCCTCGCGGCGCACCTCTACGATCCGCGCGTGAAGCGACGCCGCCAGGCTGCGTGCGTCGCCTGCGGTGATCGGCGTATTGGTCTGGTCCATGATCGTCTCCGGCCTTGGCCGACCGCGCGGTCGCCGAGGCGAATCCCGGCGCCCCGGGCGGGGGCCGGCCCCATACTGCCAGACCGGATCGCCAATTCAATGACATGACGGAAAAATAGACGACTTTCCGGGTGGAAAGTGGCGGAGAGACAGGGATTCGAACCCTGGGTCCCCGTGAAGGGACAACGGTTTTCGAAACCGTCCCGTTCGACCACTCCGGCACCTCTCCGCGGGGGTCTGGCGGCTGACATAATGCGGCCCGCGGGGGCATGCAACCCATTTTTCCGGCGAGAGCCCGCCGGCCTGCCGCGCGGGGCTTGTGGGGGGCAGGCCGGGTGCCTAGTCTCTCTCCCGATGAGCCGGCGCAAAGGAGCCTCTTTGATGCGGATGATACGGACGTTCACCGGGGTCCTGACCCTCACCCTGGCGCTCGGCTGGGGGCTCGCGGCGCAGGCCGCCGACCGGGCCGCCTTGCGCCAGTTCCTCGAAGTCACCGGCTTCGACGTGGCGATTATCGCGATGCAGCAGGGGGCGATGTCGGGCCCCGGCGTGGCCGGCGATGCGCCGGGCGAGTTCGGCACGCAGTATATCGCCCTCGCCGAGCGGGTGTTCGACCCCGACCTGATGCTGGCGCGCGCGGTCGAGATCATGGAAGCGGGCATGCCCGACGCGCTGGTCGCCCATGGCGTGGCGTTCTACGGCTCCGAGCTGGGCAAGCGGCTGGTCACGGCCGAGAACGAGAGCCAGGTCACCCCCGACGACGAGCGTTATGCGATCGGCGAGACGCTGCTCGAGACGATGGTCGAGGACAATCCCGACCGGGTCGAGGATTACCGGCTGATGATGGACGCGATCGGCGGGGTCGAATCGAGCGTGCGCGCGGTGGTCGAAATCCAGGTGCGCTACCTGCTCTCGGCGATCGCCGCTGGCTCGGTCGACATCGACTATTCCGAGAGTGAGCTGCGCACGCTGGTCGAGCAGCAGACCCCGGAGATCCGCCGCAACATCGCGGTTTATTCGATGCTGGGCGCGGCTTATGCCTACCGCGACATTTCCGACGACGACGTGCACGCCTACCGCGAGGCGCTGGAGGCGCCCGAGATGCGGCAGGTCTACGAGCTGCTCAACGCGATCCAGTTCGAGGTGATGGCGGAGCGCTACGAGGCGCTGGCGACCGAACTTGCGGGGCTGACCCCGGAACAGGAGATCTGATGCGGCGCGCGGGCCGCGCTGCCGGTCTCGCGCTGGCGCTGGCGCTCGCGCTTGTCGCCGGGCTGGCCGGTGTGGCGGCGGTGGCCGAGCCGGCCCGGCGCGCCGTGATTTTTCTCGACGAGCAGGTGACCGAGTACGAGCGGATGTTCCAATCGCCGCGCATCCTGCTCGAAAAGGCGTATTACGAGGACCTCGGCTACGAGGTCACGCTCTGGCGCGCCTCCGACGGCGACATCGTTCAGGCGCTGCTCAACCCGGCGATCGCGGCGGTGTCGTTCTTCGGCCACGGCTACGATCCGACCGCACCCGAGGCCACCTCGTCGATGCTGTTCGTCGACGCCAACGGCTGGTCCGACCGGATCTTCAGCGCCCTGCGCCAGGGCTACATCGACGCTGGGATGTCGGGGCAGGCGGCGACTGCGCGCGCCCGCGACGAAAGCAAAAACGTCAAGCTCGATGTGCTGCGCAACCATTCCTGCGCGTCGCTGGTCGACACCCGGCTCGCCGAGGCGCTGGTGCGTCCGGGGGGATCGTATTTCGGCGTGCGCGGGCTCTACGCGCCGTGCCCGACCCCGATGCAGCTGATCCAGGACGTGAGCTTCCTGCTCGAAGAATACGTGGTGCCGCGGGCCGGTCCGCGGCCCGTGCCTGGGCCGGCGGCGCCCGGCTATTACCCGACGGCGCCGGGCGGCCCCTGCGCGGTCGACCTCGGCCCGGCCGGCGGCTGCGGCCCCGGGATGGAGTTTGGCTGCATTCCCTGCCCGAACGCCGACCAGGGCATCATGCAATGGTACATTCCGCCGACGCCGTGACCGGCGTCGCGCGGGGCCTGAAACCGGGCGCCGTGGCGGGGCCGGACGCCGCGGGGCCGGCGCGGGCGACGGGCTGGAAATCCCTTGACACCAAGGCCATTCCCCCCGATAAGCCGGGCTTCCGGACGGGGCCAGCCCTGCCCGGAGGTATGTAACCACGCCCAATGGGCGCGCAGTTCGAGGGCGGCGAAAGCCACAACACCGACCACGTCGGGGCCGAAGGACGCGGATGAAATGAAGGAATATCATATGTTTGCGGTCCTCAAGACCGGCGGCAAGCAATACAAGGTCCAGGCCGGCGACGTGCTGCGCGTGGAAAAGCTTGCGGCCAATGCCGGCGACAAGGTGCAATTCAACGAGATTCTCATGGTCGGCGCCACTGTGGGCACCCCCCTTGTCGAGGGTGCGGGCGTCCAGGCCGAGGTGATCGACCAGATCAAGGGTGACAAGGTCATCCACTTCGTCAAGCGTCGCCGCAAGCACTCGTCCAAGCGCACCAAGGGCCATCGCCAGCAGCTCACCCTGCTGCGCGTGACCGACGTGCTCGAAAACGGCGCCGACAAGTCGGGCGTGATGGCCGCCGTGGGCGCCGGTTCGGTGTCGGGCGTCGCCGTGGCTGCCGCCACCGCCAAGCCGGCCAAGAAAGCCGCAGCCAAACCCGCGAAGGCGGCCGCCGCGGCGGACGACCTGACCGCGATCAACGGTGTCGGCCCCGCCGCCGCCAAGAAGTTCAACGAGGCCGGCATCACCACGTTTGCCCAGCTCGCCGAGATCGACGTCGATGCTTTCGACGCCGTCAAGGTCAAGCCCGATTGGGTCGAGCAGGCCAAGAAACTGGCGAAGTAAGGAGAGAGCGAGATGGCACACAAGAAAGCTGGCGGTAGCTCCCGCAACGGCCGCGACTCTGCCGGTCGCCGCCTTGGCGTCAAGAAATCGGGTGGCCAGGCGGTCATTCCCGGCAACATCATCGTGCGTCAGCGCGGCACCAAGTATTGGCCGGGCGAAGGCGTGGGCATGGGCAAGGATCACACCATCTTCGCGACCGTCGAAGGCAATGTGACCTTTCACAAGGGCCTGAAGAAGCGCACCTTCATTTCGGTAAGCCCGCTCGCGGAGGCCGCCGAGTAAGCCGGACCCACGGCACTGCATTTCGGGGGGATCGGCGCAAACGCCGGTCCCCTTTTCTATTTCGCGGCCACCGGAGAGGTCACAAAGAATTACACCCCGCTTTCAATCCCGCGTGAGGAGGACGGCCAGAGGCCGGCACGCGGCCCATATGAAGGCACAGGGGGGCAGGGAGGAGAGGCAGATGAAGCAGGATTCGATCAGCGACCAGGCCCGGATCGCGGCGGCGCGTTTTGAGCTGCGCGCGCCGCGGCGCGGCGATATCGGTTTGCTCACGCTCTACGCGGGCGATGCGCGGGTGGCCGAGGGCACCAGGTCGATCCCGCATCCGTTGCCGCCCGGCGCGGTCGAGGCCTACGTGGCGCGTGCCGCCGCCCCGGCGCGCAGCGAAGATGTGTGGATCATGGATGGCGGCGAGAAGGGCCACGAGGTGCTCGGCGTGATCAGCCTGACCCGGATGGACCGGGGCCAATCGCAGCTCGGCTACTGGGTCGCGCCGCCGTTTTGGAACACCGGCATCGCCTCCGAGGCGGTGCGCGCGCTGGTCGAGGCCAACCCTCTGGCCAATGCGCAGATGTTTGCGGAAGTGTTCCAGGACAACCCGGCTTCGGCGCGGGTGCTGGTGAACGCCGGGTTCGAATATATCGGCGACGCCGAGGCGCATTCGGTCGCGCGCGGCGCCAACGTGCCGACCTGGACCTATATCAACAAGCTGGGATGACGTGAGATGGCTCCGCCGCGCGTCCCCCTGAAGACGGAGCGGCTGACGCTCCGCGACCTCACCGAGGCCGATGTTCCCGCGCTGGTCACGGCGCTGGGGGACTTCACCGTGTCGGGCTGGCTCACGGTGGTGCCGCATCCCTACAGCGAGGCCGATGCGCGCGGCTTCATCGCCGCAACGGCGGGCAATCCCGGCTATGACGGCTGGGGCATCGAGGACCGACGTGGCGCGCTGGTCGGGGTGATCGGCATCGCCGACAGCTTGGGCTACTGGATCGCGCGGCCGTTTCAGGGGCGCGGCTATGCCACCGAGGCCGCCGAGGCGCTGGTGGGCCATTACTTTGCCACCACCGGGGCCGACAGCCTTGGCTCGGGCCATTTCGAGGGCAATCACCCGTCGTTTCATGTGCTCGAAAAGCTCGGCTTCCTGCGCGACGGCGATGCCCGGGTCTGGTCGCGCGCCCAAGGTATGGAAATGGTGCTGCACAAGATGCGGCTGAGCCGTGAAGACTGGGTGGCGCGGCATGGAGACTGAGCTCGTTACCACACGGCTGAGCCTGCGCCGGGCGCGTCCGGTGGATCTCGACGGGCTGCATGCGCTCGGCTCCGATTGGGAGCTGGTGAAGCAGACCGCGACCTGGCCCTGGCCCGCCGACCGCGCCTTCACCGCGAGCCGGTCGCAGCCGGTCGACCCGGCGCTCGGCCTCGCCGGGCCGGTCTTTGCCGGTGGCGAGATCGTCGGCATGATGGGGGTGATCGCCTCGGAGGAACCCGGCGCGGTGGCGGAGCTTGGCTACATGTTCAAGCGCGCGCATTGGGGCAAGGGCTATGCCACCGAGATCGGCCGCACGCTGATCGCCCATGCCTGGGCCCGCTACGACTGGTCGGCGATCGAGGCGGTGGTGTTCACCGCCAACCCGGCCTCGGCCCGGGTGCTGGAAAAACTGGGCTTCGCCGAAGGCCCCGGCGCGATCGGGCTGTGCGCCGCGCGGGCCGGCTCGTTTCCCACCCGGACCTTCCGCCTCGCGCGACCGTAACGGGGCCTGTCGCGCCCCGCGCGCGGCCGCGAATTGCTGCGCATTCCTCGCGCCCCCTTGAGCCAACCCCCATTTCGCTCTATCGCTCTGCCCAATCAGAAAAGGCGCACGCCCCATGAAATTCCTCGATCTCGCCAAGGTCTACATCCGCTCGGGTTCCGGCGGGAACGGCTGCATCTCGTTTCGCCGCGAGAAGTTCATCGAATACGGCGGGCCGGACGGGGGCGACGGCGGGCACGGCGGCGATGTGGTGGTCGAGGCGGTCGACGGGCTCAACACGCTGATCGATTTTCGCTACCAGCAGCATTTCTTCGCCGAGAACGGCCGGCCGGGCCAGGGCGCGCAGCGCACCGGCAAATCGGGCGACGATATCGTCCTGCATGTGCCGGTGGGCACCGAGGTGCTGGACGAAGACGAGGAAACGGTGATCGCCGATCTCGACGTGGAAGGCGCGCGGCTGGTGCTGGCCAAGGGCGGCAACGGCGGCTTTGGCAACCTCCATTTCAAGAGCGCCACCAACCAGGCGCCGCGCCGCGCCAACCCCGGCCAGGCCGGGGTGGAGCGCACGATCTGGCTCAGGCTGAAGCTGATCGCCGACGTCGGCCTGCTCGGTCTGCCCAATGCCGGCAAGTCCACCTTTCTCGCCGCCACCTCGAACGCGCGCCCGAAAATCGCCGACTATCCGTTCACCACGCTGGTGCCCAATCTCGGCGTGGTCGGTGTCGACGGGGTCGAGTTCGTCGTCGCCGATATTCCTGGCCTGATCGAGGGCGCACATGAGGGGCGGGGCTTGGGCGACCAGTTTCTCGGCCATGTCGAGCGCACCTCGGTGCTGCTGCACCTTGTCGACGGCACCGCCGAAGACGTGGCGGCGGACTGGCGGACCATCGTCACCGAGCTGGAAATGTATGGCGGCATCCTCGCCGACAAGCCGCGCGTGACGGTGCTCAACAAGGTCGACGCGCTGCTCGACGAGGACGTGGCCGAAAAGCGCGCGGCGCTGGAAGCGGCGGTCGGCGGGCCGGTGATGGTGATGTCGGGCGTGGCCAAGACCGGCGTGACCGAGGTGCTGCGCGCGCTGCGCGCCCAGATCGCCGAAGACAAGCTGCGCCACAAGACGGAGGCCGAAGCCGAGCAGGAGGACGCGCCGTGGCAACCCTGATCTCCGCGAAACGGATCGTCGTCAAGATCGGCTCGGCGCTGCTGGTCGACGCCGCCACCGGCAGCCTGCGCGCCGACTGGCTGCGCGCGCTCACCGAGGACGTGGTGGCGCTGAAACAGCGCGGCGCCGACGTGGTGCTGGTCTCGTCCGGCTCGATCGCGCTCGGGCGCGGCATGCTTGGGCTGCCGCGCGGCAGCCTCGCGCTGGAGCAGAGCCAGGCGGCGGCCGCGGTGGGGCAGATCCGCCTCGCCCAGGCCTATGCCGAGGCGCTGGCGCTCGGCGGCGTGACGGCGGCGCAGGTGCTGGTGACGTTGGAAGATTCGGCCGACCGGCGGCGCTATCTCAACGCCCGCGCCACGCTTGAGACCCTGCTCAGCCTCGGCGCGGTGCCGATCGTGAACGAGAACGACACGGTGGCAACCGACGAGATCCGCTTTGGCGACAACGACCGGCTTGCGGCGCAGGTGGCGGTGACGATCGGCGCCGACCTCACCGTGCTGCTGTCCGATGTCGACGGGTTCTATTCCGCCAACCCGAAAACCGACCCGGAGGCGCATCGCTACGACGTGGTGGCGGAGATCACGCCAGAGCTGGAGGCGCATGCGGGCGAGGGGGTGAGCGGGCTGTCGAAGGGCGGGATGCGCACCAAGGTGATGGCGGCCAAGACCGCGACCGCCGCCGGCTGCGACCTGATCATCACCGAGGGCGAGGCGCTGCACCCGCTCGCGGCGCTCGAATCGGGTGCGGCCCACACGCTGTTCAAGGCGCGCGGCAACCCGGCGTCTGCGCGCAAACACTGGATCTCGTCGATGAAGCCGCAGGGCGCGGTGACGGTCGATTCCGGCGCCGCCAAGGCGCTCGGACGCGGCAAATCTCTGCTGCCCGCCGGGGTCACGGCCGTTTCGGGCCGGTTCGGGCGCGGCGACCCGGTCGATATTCTCGGCCCCGATGGCGCGCGGCTGGGGGCGGGGCTGTGCCGCTACACCGCCGAGGAGGCGCGCGCGCTGATCGGCAAGCGCTCGAACGAGATCGAGGCGGTGCTGGGCTGGCCGGGGCGCGCGGCACTCATTCACCGCGACGACATGGCGTTGTGACGCGGGGAGAGGTCGGGGCCCAGCTTGACTTCGGGCGGACGAGACACGGAAATTTGCCGCTTTGACGGCGCCGGGGCGCGCTGGCAGGATGGCGGCGACGCGGAGGACAGATGGATGACAAACCAGGCGGATATTCACGCGCTGATGGAAGATATCGGCAAGCGGGCCAAGGCCGCGGCGGCTGAGCTGGCGTTTGCGCCGGGCGCGGCGAAGGAAGCGGCGCTGATGGCGGCGGCCGACGCGGTCTGGGCGCGGCGCGCTGAGATCCTCGCGGCGAACGCGCGCGACCTCGACTATGGACGCGACAAGGGGCTGAGCGCGGCGATGATGGATCGCCTCGCGCTCGACGAGAGCCGCATTCAGGGCATCGTCGACGGCTTGCGCGCGGTCGCGGGCTTTCCCGACCCGGTCGGCCAGGTGATGGCGGAATGGGATCGCCCCTCGGGCCTGCACATCAAGCGCGTGCGCACCCCGCTCGGCGTGATCGGCGTGGTCTACGAGAGCCGCCCCAACGTGACCGCCGACGCCGGCGCGCTGACGCTGAAGGCCGGCAATGCCGTGATCCTGCGCGGCGGCTCCGAGAGCTTCCATTCGAGCCAGGCGATCCATGCCTGCCTCGTCGATGGCTTGCGCGCGGCGGGCCTGCCCGAAGACGCGATCCAGCTCATCCCCACCCGCGACCGCGCGGCGGTGACCGAGCTTTTGCACATGATCGCCTATGTCGACGTGATCGTGCCGCGCGGCGGCAAGGGGCTGGTCGGCCTGGTGCAGCGCGAGGCGCGGGTGCCGGTGTTTGCCCATCTCGAAGGCATCGTACATGTCTATGTCGACAAGGCCGCCGATCCGGCCAAGACCCGCGCGGTGGTGCTGAACGCCAAGACCCGGCGCACCGGCATCTGCGGCGCGGCGGAGTGCCTGCTGATCCACAAGGACGCGGTCGCGCTCGGCCAGGCGGTGATCGACGATCTGATCGCGGCAGGGGTGACGGTGCATGCGGGGCCGGGGCTGACCGGCAGCCTGGCCGCGACCGAGGACGATTGGGGCCGCGAATACCTCGACATGGATATCGCCGCCAAGCTGGTCGACGATGTCGACGGCGCGATCGCCCATATCAACCGTTATTCCTCGCACCACACCGAGGCGATCCTGACCGAGGACGACGCGGCTGCCGCGCGGTTCTTCGAGCGGATCGATTCGGCGATCCTGATGCGCAACGCCTCGACCCAGTTCGCCGATGGCGGCGAGTTCGGCATGGGCGCCGAGATCGGCATCGCCACCGGCAAGTTGCATGCGCGCGGACCGGTCGGGGCCGAGCAGCTCACCTCGTTCAAATATATCGTCGAGGGCGATGGCACGGTGCGGCCCTGAGCCCGAAAATATGAATCGCCCGCCGCCCGCCTTGGTTGTTGTCCGGTTGTTCCCCGGCGCGTAAACTCACCTATTGGTGGCTTGCGGCGCAATTGGCGCATTGGTGAGTCGTATGGGGCGGATTGGCCCGGAATCGGAGGCGCGCGTGTTGACAGGGTTGGTGAAGCGGACGGCGGTTCTGCTCCTGATCGCCCTGTCGCTGGCGGGATGCGCCGAGAAGCCCGCGCTCGTGCCCTACGGCGGGGCGGTGGCCAAGACCCAGCCGATCATGGTCGCCACGTCGCGCAACGTAGTGGAAGGCACGCCGCTGACCTTTGGCGGGCTGCGCTCGCAACAGGTGCATTTCGCGCAATACCAGATCTCGATCCCGCCCGAGCGCACCGCCGGCAACCTGCGCCTGCCGCAAGGCGCGCCGGATCCGGCGACGGATTTTCTCGCCACCGGTTATCAGAACCTCGATGACCAGACCGCCTTCATCGCCTCGATCAACCGCATGCTCGATCCGCTGCCGGCGCAGGACCGCCAGGTGACGCTGTTCGTGCACGGCTACAATACCGGCTTCGCCGCCTCGGTGCTGAACACCGCGCAAGTGGCCGAAGACTACCGGATCAAGGGGCCGAGTGTGCTGTTTTCCTGGCCCTCCGCAGAGCGGGTCACGCATTATGTCTATGACCGCGACAGCACCCTGTTCGCGCGCGACCAGTTCGTCGAGACCCTGCAGGCGCTGGCCAAGACAAAGGCCAGTTCGATCGTGATCATGGCCCATTCGATGGGGTCTTTCCTGACGATGGAAGGCGTGAGCCGGCTGCGCGACCGGGGCGACCGCAAGACCCTGGAACGGATCTCGGCGATCGTGCTGTCCGAGCCCGATATCGACCTCGACGTGTTCCGCACCCAGGTGCGCGGGATCGACCTGCGCCGCCTCGGGCTCGTGGTGGTCACCTCGGGCCGCGACCGGATCCTGCGCGTGTCGAGTTTCGTCGCCGGTGGCCACCCGCGGCTGGGTGAGCCGAAGAACCGCGAGACCCTGCGCCAGCTTGGTGTGATCGTGGTCGATGTCAGCCATTTCGACGATGGCACGCTCGGCGGCCACAGCGCCTTCCAGCGCTCGCCGGAATTGGTGCGGCTGATCGGATCGGGCGAGTTGGCGCGGGCGCTGGAAAGCGGTGGGGAAGGCGAAAACATCGTTGTCGGGGCGCTCAGCGCGGTCGGCACGGTGGCACTGGCGGTGGCCTATTTGCCCTACGAGCTGATCCAGCAGTAACGCGGGTGGGCGACGCCGGCGCCGGAATCGCACCGGCACATCGTGGTGATGGCGTTGCTTGAGAGCATTTTCCCAAGAAAAAGCCGGGGCTTAGACCTCGATGCTGATCCCGGCCTCGGTGCGGGTGACGTGCAGGCTGCGGGCCTGCGCGGCGGCTTCGGTGGGCAGCAGCAGGAAATGCACCTGCGCGGGGGCCACGTCGCCCGGCGCGGCGGCAGAGTCGAGCGGCGCCCACAGACACGGGTCGATGTTCAGCCGGTCGGCCCGGGCGGCGATGCGCCAAAGCGCGCCCTCGCGGCTGACACTCGCGTGCCCGCCCCAGGGCATCGCCGTCTCGAGACACATCAGCGCCAGCACCGCGAGCTTGGCGTCGGTGCGGGCCACGTCGCCCGGCACTTGCCAGTCGATCTCGAGCTTGCGGCCATCGGCGGCGGCGGCGGTGAGTGCCCGGATCTCGGCCTGCGATACGCTCTGGCCCGCTCCCGCCGCGCCGAAGGCGATGCGAAAGGTCTTGATCCGGGCGCTCGCGTTCTGCACGCTCTCGGTGATCAGCGCCATCTCGGGGCTGCCATCGAGCCCGGTGAGGGCGAGCAGTTCCACGCCGTTGGCGATCGCGCCGATCGGGCTGGCGAGATCATGGGCGATGCGCGAGCCGACCAGCGCCACGAGGTCGGGCGCGCAGGGCGGGGGCGTGTGGTCGGGGCGGTCGGTCATCGGCGGTTCCCTGGCACAGGAGGACGGACATGAACGGCGTGAGCGGGCTTCTCGAACCCGGACAAGTGGTGCGCCACCCCGGCCAGCCCGATTGGGGCCTCGGCCAGGTGCAATCCAATATCGGCGGCAAGGTTACGGTGAATTTCGAGCACGCCGGCAAACGGGTGATCGAGACCGCGCGGATCGAGCTCGAGCTGGTGGTCGAGCGCTGAGCGCCGCAGCGGGCCGGATGCAATTGGCGGTTTCATCCAGTGACGCTACCACAACCCACGCGCGACACAAGCTGTTGTTCCAGTTGCCAAGCCTGCCCCCACATCCTAGAACGCCGCGAGGAAATGCAGGGGTGGCATGACGGCGCATCGTCCAGAATTCGAGCTCAGGCTGGCGGCGAGTGAAGCCGATATCCGCGCCGGCCAGCGGCTGCGCTACGAGGTGTTCGTGCAAGAGCTGGGCGGTGGCGGGCCGCTGGTGGACCACGGCGCGCGGATCGAGCGCGACCGGTTCGATTCGCTCTATGATCATCTTCTGCTGTTCGACCGGACCCGGCCCGAGCTCGGGGCGGTGGGCGTCTACCGGCTGATGCGGTCGGACCAGCTGGCGCCGGGCGCGCGGTTCTATTCGGAAGCGGAATACGACGTCGATGTGCTGAAAGCCTCCGGGCGGCGGCTGCTGGAGCTGGGGCGCTCCTGCGTGCATCCCGCGTATCGTGGCGGCGCGGCGCTGATGGTGCTGTGGCAGGGGCTGCTGGCCTATGTCGAGCAACACGGCATCGAGGTGATGTTCGGCGTCGCTTCGTTTCACGGCACCGACGCGGGGGCCTTGGCAGCGCCGCTGTCGCTGCTGCACCAGCGCCACCTCGCGCCCGCGGCGCTGCGGGTGCGGGCGTGCCCTGACCACTTCCAGCGCATGGACCTCATGAGCGAGGACCAGATCGACCGGGTCGCGGCGATGCGCGCGGTGCCGGCGCTGATCAAGGCGTACCTGCGTCTGGGCGGCTATGTCGGCGAAGGCGCCTTCATCGACCATGATTTCAACACCACCGATGTGTGTATCGTCGTGGATATTGCCGAGGTGCCTGAGAAGGTCCGAGCGATGTATCGGCGCGGGGGGACGCCATGAGCGTGGTCTGGAACGATGGCAGCACGCCCGAGCCGGTGGCGATTTCGCCGGTCGGCTGGCTGCGGGCGGGCCTGCGCGGCCTGGCGATCGTCGCCGTGATCCTGGTGGGGCTGGTGCTGCTGCTGCTGCTGCGGCTGATCGAAAGGCCGCTGTTCGGGCTCAGTCGCCCGGTCACGCCGTGGATCACCGAGGCGGTTTGCACCGTCACGCTCTGGGTTCTGGGGCTGCGGCTCAGGCTTTCGGGCGAGCAGATGAGCCGGCGCAAGGGCGCCGTGGTGGCCAACCACTCCTCCTGGCTCGACATCTTCGTGCTGAACGCGCGCAAGCGGGTCTATTTCGTCGCCAAGGATGAGGTGGCGGGCTGGCCCGGGGTCTCGTGGCTGGCCAAGGCCACCGGCACCGTGTTCATCAAGCGCGACCGGCGCGAGGCGGGGGCGCAGGTGGAGATGTTTCGCACCCGGCTCGGGGCGGGGCACAAGCTGTTGTTCTTCCCCGAGGGCACCTCGACCGATGGGCGGCGGGTGATCGGCTTCAAGACGACGCTGTTCGCGGCCTTCTTCGACGAGGCGCTGCGCGCCGAGATGCACATCCAGCCGGTGACGGTGCTCTACCGCGCACCGAACCGGCGCGATGCGCGCTTCTACGGCTGGTGGGGCGACCAGCCGATGGGGTCGCACCTGCTCAAGGTGCTGGCAGAGGCGCGCCACGGCGAGGTGGAGCTGATCTACCACGAGCCGGTGCAGGTGTCGGAATTTGCCGACCGCAAGGCGCTGGCGGGCTATTGCGAACGGGTGGTGCGCGCACCGATGAACCTGGAGCTGGCGAAGGCGGCCGAGTAGGCGCTATGCGTCGCGGGGGCCGAAGTCGGGCAGGTCGATCTCGACCCAGACCGGCAGGTGGTCGGAGGCGACCTTCGAGAGCTGTGTTTCGATCACGCCGCCGGTCCTGATCTCGATCCCGGGGCTGAGGCCGACCCGGTCGAGCGCGGCGACCGGGCGCGAGGCGTGAAAGCTCTTGCCCGGCGTGACCATGTGGAAATGGTCCTGGAATTCCTCGAGCCCCGCGTGCGGGCTCCATTCGTTGAAATCGCCGAGCACGGCGGTCGGGTGGGTGCAATGCTCAAGCGCCTTGCGAATCGAGCGCAGCTGGCCGTGCCGGTTGCGCCGCATCAGCCCGAGGTGGACGCCGACGATGCGGATCCGGCTGTCGATCACCGCCGAAACGGCGCCGCGCGGCTCAAGGCCGGGCAGGATGATGCGCTGGGGATCGCTCACCACGATGCCCTTGCGCACCAGGATCGCGTTGCCGTGCCAGCCGATCGAGACATCGTTCATCGCAAGCGCGACCGGCACATAGTCGGTGTGGTCGGCGATCATCTGGCGCGGCAGCGCGGTCGGGCGGGGGCCAAGCCGCTTGTCGGCCTCTTGCAGGACGATCACGTCGGCGCCGATATGGTTGACCACGTCGAGAATACGCGCCGGATCGCGGCGACGGTCGAGGCCAACGGCCTTGCGGATATTGTAGCTTGCCAGTCTCATTCTGCTCAGCCCCAGTATGGGGTAATCGGGGATGGATTTCACCCCTGTTTTGGCGGCGTTCAGGTGCCGCAGAAAGTTTGCCGCACGCGCTCATGCGCCTGGGGCGGGCGGGCGTAGTCGGCCGTGGCGTCCGTGTCGTCGTAGGGCGTGGCGAGCACGTCCATGAACTTGTGGAAGGGGGCGTAGTCGCCCGCGAGCGCCGCCTCGATCATCTCTTCCACCCGGTGGTTGCGGGGGATCACGGCGGGGTTGGCGGCGCGCATGATGGCGGTGGGGTCGCCTGGCTCGCGGGCCAGCCGCGCGTGCCAATCCGGCGCCCAGCTTTCCCAGGCGCCCGCGTCGTCGATCAGGTGACCGCCATAGCCGGTGTTGGCGAGCGCGCGGAAGGTGTTGGTGAAATCGGCGCGGCTGGTCGACATCCGGCTGAGCAGCCCGACGATCAATGCCTCGTCGCCGTCTTCCTCGCGCACGAGGCCGATCTTGGCGCGCAAGCGCCTGAGCCATTCGCCCCGGAACGCCTCGCCGAAGCTGTTCAGCGCCTCGGTGGCGATCTTCACGCCCTCTTCCTCGGTGTCGGAAAACAGCGGCAGCAGCGCCGAGGCGAGCTGGGCGAGGTTCCACACCGCCATGTCGGGCTGGTTCTGGTAGGCATAGCGCCCCTGCCGGTCGATCGAGGAAAACACCGTGGCGCCGTGGTAGGCGTCCATGAAGGCGCAGGGGCCGTAGTCGATGGTCTCGCCCGAGATCGCCATGTTGTCGGTGTTCATCACGCCGTGGATGAAGCCGACCGACATCCAGCCGGCAACCAGCCGGCCTTGCGCCGCGACGACGGCTTTGAAGAAATCGAGCGGAGTGTCGGTTTCGGGGTAGTGGCGGGCCATTGCGTGCGCGGTGAGCAAGCGAATTGCCGCGACGTCGCCGCGCGCGGCGAAGGCCTGGAAGGTGCCGACGCGGATATGCGAGGCGGCGACGCGGGCGAGCACTGCGCCGGGGCGTCTTTCTTCGCGGATCACGCTCTCACCGGTGCTGGCGGCGGCCAGCGCGCGGGTGGTGGGCAGGCCGAGCGCATGCATCGCCTCGCTCACCACGTATTCGCGCAGCACCGGGCCCAGCCAGGCCCGCCCGTCGCCGCCGCGTGAATAGGGCGTGCGGCCGGCGCCCTTGAGCTGGATGTCGTGGCGCCGGCCGGTCGGGTCGACCACCTCGCCGAGCAGGATCGCGCGGCCGTCGCCGAGCTGACCCGCCCAGTTGCCGAACTGGTGGCCGGCATAGAGCTGGGCCAGCGGCTCGGCGCCCTCGGGCACCTTGTTGCCGGCGATCACTTCGGCGGTGATCGAGGCCGGGTCGATCCCGAGGCTCCGGGCGAGGGGCGCGTTGACGGCGATCAGCGCCGGGCTGGCCACCGGAATCGGATCTTGCCGGGCATAAAAATGCTCGGGCAGACGGGCGTAGGAATTGTCAAAAGTCGCGCGCATGGAACGGATATGGGTTCGCGGGAGCGGGGCGGCAAGGCCGGGGGGCCGCGCCGCTGTCGCGTCGTGGGATATTATTGAAAAGATGAAAAGGGCGCGGGGTCAGGGCAGGCGGGCGAGGCGCTCGGTAAGCAGGGCGAAGAAGCCGGTCGCGTCGATCTCGCCGATAAAAGTGGCGTTGGCCGGGCGGCTGGTGACGCCCCACCAGTCGGCCACCGTCATGCCGCGGGTGAGATCGGACTGCGTTTCAATTTCCACGTTGATGTCGCGACCGGAAAACAACGCGGGGGCCAGCAGGTAGGCGATGGTGGTGGGATCGTGCAGCGGGCCGCCTTCGGAGCCGTATTTCTCGACGTCGAAGCGTTCGAAGAAATCGAGCATCTCGGCGGTGAACCTGCCGGTGCGGGTGCCAAGGGCCGCGAAGGCATCGAGCCGGGGGCGGGTGACCAGCGCCTTGTGCGTCACGTCGAGTGGCATGACCGTGAGATGAACGCCGGATTTAAACACGATATCCGCTGCTTCCGGGTCGACATAGATGTTGAATTCCGCCGCTGGCGTGATGTTGCCCACCTCGAAATAGGCCCCGCCCATCATCACGATCCCGGCCACGCGGGGCACGATATCGGGCGCGCGCTGGAACGCGGTGGCGATGTTGGTGAGCGGGCCGAGCGGCGTGAGGGTGACAGAGCCGGAAGGTTCGGCGCGCAGCGTCTCGATGATGAAATCGACCGCGTGCTGGTCCTGGAGCGGCATCGTCGGCTGCCACAACGCCGGCCCGTCGAGCCCGGTCTTGCCGTGAACATGTTCGGCCGTCACCAGCGGGCGGGTCATCGGCGCGGCGCAGCCGGCGAACACGCGGGTCTCGGGCCGCCCGGCCAGCTCGCAGACGATCCGGGCGTTGGTCTGGGTGCGATCGAGCGGCACGTTTCCGGCGACCGCCGTGATCCCCAGCACCTCAAGCTCGGGGCTTGCCAGCGCCAGCAGGATCGCCACCGCGTCGTCCTGCCCCGGATCGGTGTCGATGATGATTTTACGCGTCATGACAGCCCCTTACGCGGCGAGTTGCACCCAGATCGGCACATGGTCGGAGGGCTTTTCACGCGCCCGCATCTCCTTGTCGATCTGGACGTCTACCAGCAGGTCGGCGCATTGCGGCGAGAGCAGGAAATGGTCGATGCGGATGCCGTCGTTGCGGGCCCAGGCGCCGCGCTGAAAATCCCAGAACGTGTAGGTGCCGGGGGCTGCGCTCTGCGCGCGCAGCGCGTCGGTGAGGCCGAGGTGCAGCAGCCGGCGGAACGCGGCGCGGGTCTCGGGCAGGAACAGCGCGTCGTCGCGCCAGGCCTCGGGGCTGGCGGCGTCTTCGGCCTGCGGGATCACGTTGTAATCGCCGGCCATCAGGAACGGCTCTTCGGTGGCGAGCAGCGCTTCGGCGCGCGCGTGCAGGCGTGCCATCCAGCGCAGCTTGTAGTCGTATTTCTCGCCCGGCACGGGGTTGCCGTTGGGCAGGTAGAGGCCGCAGATGCGCACCGCCTTGTCGCCCACCACGGTGGCCTCGATGTAGCGCGCTTCGTCGTCGTGCGCGCCTTCGCGCCCCGCGCCCTCGGGATCGGGCAGGCCGCGCACCACGTCTTCGAGCGGGTATTTTGACAACAGCGCCACGCCGTTGAAGCTCTTCTGCCCGTGGGTCTCGACGTTGTAGCCCAGCTCTTCGAACGCCTCGCGCGGGAAGCCCTCGTCGACGGTTTTGATTTCCTGCAGGATCGCCACGTCGGGGGTGGTCTCGGCCAGCCAGTCAAGCACGGCGGGCAGCCGCGCCTTGATGCCGTTGATGTTGAAACTGGCGATTTTCATGGGGTCTCCCGGGGCTGGTTGCGCGCGAGGGTAGCGCCCCGCGCAGCCGGGTGCAATCCGCCGCTCAGCGGGTGGCTATCGCGGTGCCTGCGGCATGGGCCGAGGCCCAGGCCCATTGGAAATTGTAGCCGCCGAGCCAGCCGGTCACATCGACTGCTTCGCCGATCACGAACAGCCCCGGGCAGAGGGCCGATTCCATTGTCTTCGACGAGAGATCTTCGGTCGCCACGCCGCCGACCGTCACCTCGGCGGTGCGCCAACCCTCCGAGCCGGTCGGGGTGAGCCGCCATCCATGCAGCGCCGCCTCGATCTCGGCGAGCCGGGCGTCGGACTGATCGGCGAGGTTGCCGGCGAGGCCAAGCTCGGGGGCGAGGTGGTCAACCAACCTCGCCGGCAGCACCGTGGCAAGCTCGGTGGTCAGCGCGCGCCGCCCCGAGGCCTGGCGGCGGGCGGCGAGGGTGGCGGCGAGGGCCGTGCCAGGCGCGAGGTCGATCACGATCGCCTCGCCCTCGCGCCAATAGGACGAGATTTGCAGGATCGCCGGGCCGGACAGGCCACGATGGGTAAACAGGATGCCTTCGCCAAAGCTGGCGCGGGCGTTGGAGACGGTTGCCGGCAGCGACAGCCCGGCCAGGGCTGCGAAGCGGTCGCCGAAGGTGAGCGGCACGAGGCCGGGGCGGGGCGGCACGATGCGGTGGCCGAACTGGCGCGCGAGGTCGTAAGCGAGGCCGGTCGCACCCATCTTCGGGATCGACTTGCCGCCGGTGGCGAGCACGAGATGGTCGCAGGTGAACGCGCCATGTGTGGTGGCGAGGCGGAAACGGGTGGTGTCATGACTGACGGCGGTCACGCCGGTTTCAAGCTGGAGACGGGCGCCGGCGGCGCGGGCCTCGGCCAGGAGCATGTCGACGATCCGGGTGGATTTGTCGTCGCAGAACAATTGGCCCAGGGTCTTCTCATGCCAGGCGATGGCGTGGCGCGCGAGCAGGTCGAGGAAATCCCACTGCGTGTAGCGGGCCAGCGCCGATTTGGCGAAATGCTCGTTTTCGCTGAGGTAATTCGCGGCGCTTACGTCGAGATTGGTGAAGTTGCAGCGCCCGCCACCGGAGATGCGCACCTTCTCGGCCGGGCGGCGGGCATGGTCGATCACCAGCGTATCCGCCCCGGCATGGGCGGCGCAGAACAGGCCGGCGGCGCCGGCGCCGAGCACGATTGTGCGGTGGTGCGTCATGGGTCCGGGTGGAGCATGGGCCGCGCGCCGGGGCAAGGGATTTGTGCGCGCGGGCCGGACTCGGCTGGCCGGTATGGGGCGCCTCGGCGATGCCGGCAGCGCAGGGCGCGAGGCGGGGCGGGTTTGCCCTTCGAAGGGGGAACGCGCGGAGTCAGGAGCGGGGAGGCGCGGCATCGACGGGCCGGCCCCTGCGGCGCGGTGCAGATCGCCGCGAGGGGGGGCGGCGTCGGTAGAACGCGGCGTGGCCCGGTGTGAGGGACGCGGGGCGGGCCGAGGGTGCAGTCTGCAACAGGCAGCGCCTCACCCGGCAGCGAGATGCACGGGCAGGGGCCCGGCGCGACGATTGCGGGCCGACCAGGGCCGGGCCTGGGGCGCGGTCGCGGGCAGACCCATGGCGCCCGCGTCAAGCCCGGCGCGTGCCTCGGCGGTGGTGAGCAGGAGCCGGGCTGGCGGCACCCCGGTCACGCGCGCCTCGGGCGCGAGCCGGAACCAGGCGCTGCGCTCGGGGCCGGTGAGCGCGGCCCAGCTTTGCGGCCCCGGATAGAGGCTCTCGACCGCGATTCCTTCGGCCAGGATCACGGCATGCATCGGCAGGAGCAGCGAGAAATAAGTGATCGCCCGGCGGCCCTGCGCGGCCCGGATGCCGGGGCGGCGGGTGAGCGCCTTGGCCGGCGCGAGCGCGCCGAGCGGATCGTGCAGGGCATGGGCTGGCGTGGTCTGCACCAGCACGCGGTGATTGGGCGACAGCAGGATCTCGCGCCGCGGCAGGCCGGGGCCGAACGCGCCCTTGTCGATGCGCACCGGCTGGCCCGGGTCGGGCGCCGCGAACCGGAGCCGGCGCTTGGCGATCCAGCGGATCGGTTGCGGCCCGTCGTCGAGGGTGCTGACGAAATCGCCGACCTTGAGGCGATCGACCCGTTTTGGCCCCCGTGGCGTGTCGATCCGCGTGCCGGGGCCGAAACAGACGAAATCGTAAGCGTCCTTGTTGTACTGGTCAACGCCGCTGAAATCGGAGGTGACCACCGACGTGAAGGTGATGGTGTCGATCCCCTGCGAGGCCAACAGCGACTGGGTGTCAAACGCGATCAGGAACACGTCGCCGCTGCCGGTCTGAATGGTGCCGAAATCGGATTCGTAGGTCGAGCCGTCGTAGAAGGTGACCGTGCCATGCAGCACGACGGCCGCGTCGATCAGGCGGGTTTCAAGCCCGGCGCCGAGGCCGAGATCGTATTGTATGTAGTCGGAGGTGCTGACGTTGTTGGTGTCGACGGCGTTGTCGCCGTAACCGGCATAGGTGTGGATATCGACGATATTGTTGGCCAGCGCCTCGCCGGCCCCGGCGCCGAACGTTGTGAGCAGAGGCGCGGCATCCTCGACCGCGTAGCTCCCCTCATAGCTATCCATGTCGGCGAAATTGCCGAGGTAGATCGAGGACCATATGACGTTGTCGGCCATGGGCCGGACTCCCGGGTTGCCAGCCGGGATAGCGTAGGTTGGTTTGTTTGACTTAAGGTAAACGCGCGGCGGAATTTACCGAAACTTGTTCATACCGCGCAGGAGGCGCCGCCGAGCACGCAAAACCTGGCGCAATGCGGGTGGTTGAGGGCCACCGGGCGGGCGCTCTCGGCCAGGGTCGCGCCAAGCGCGAAGCGGTCGTCATCGGGCAGGAGCGGGCAGGCCACCACGCTGGCCGGATAGCCTTTGCGTTTGACCACCATCCGGGTGGAGGCGCACATCACGCTGTCGGCGGGTTTGCCAAGGCGGTCCCAGCAGGCGGCGGTGATCTCGGGCACGTCCGCGCCCCCGTCCAACTCGGGAAAAATCACCGTCATTGCGGGGTCTTGCGCGTCGATATTCAGCCCGTGCGCGGCGTAGAGCCCGGCGTAGCCGGCGCGCGTCTCGGCCTCGCTCATGCCCCAGAGCGCACGCCCGGCCACGGCCAGGCGCAGCCCTTCGTCGCGCAGCCAGCACAGGCCCTTCAGCGTCTCGTCGTAGCTGCCCTGGCCCCGGATCTGGTCATGCGGGGCCTGCTCCCAGTGGTCGAGCGACACGCGCAGGGTGAGCCGGTCGCCGTAGAGCGCGACGAGGCGCTTGAGCCCCTGTTGCAGCCGGGGCCGCATCATCGGCTTCATCGCGTTCGTCGCCACCAGCACGCCAAAGCCCCGCTCCAGGCTCGCTTCCATCATCTTGATCACCTGCGGGTTCAGGAACGGCTCGCCGCCGGTGAAGCCGATCTGTTCCACCGGCCAGCCGAGCGCGGCGATCTCGTTGAGATAGCGGGTCGCGTCCTTCAGGGTGAGGTATTCCAGCCGGTCGTTGCCGGGCGCGCTTTCGATGTAGCAGCCGACGCAGGCAATATTGCACAGCGTGCCGGTGTTGAACCACAGCGTTTTCGGGTGGGTCAGCGTCACCGTGGCGCGCGGCGCGCCATCGGCCGTCCACTGCGGGTCGATGAACTTGCCGGCGTTGCCGGCGGCGGGCGCGGTTTCGGTCATGCCGGCTGTCCTCAAACTGTCACACATCCGGGCTATCGCAAGCCAGGACAAAGGAAAAGCCGCGTGGCACCCTGGCCACGTGGTTGTGAAGCCGGCCATCGGTGGTAGACTTGCGCGAACGGCTGGCGTAACAGGCGGGCGCGGTGCTTTCGTTAGCGCTAAACGCACCGCACGGAACGCCCTGAAATGGAGAGTAGCCATGGTTTCGCGCGTGATCCCGGTCGACCCTTTCGATCTGGTGATTTTCGGAGGCACCGGCGATCTCGCCCGGCGCAAGATCCTGCCCGCGTTGTACCGGCGCTTCCGCGACGGCCAGATGCCCGAGGGGGCCCGGATCATCGGGGCGGCGCGCGGCACCATGGACGACGCGGGCTATCGCGATTTCGTCGCCGAGGCGCTGGCGGAATTTATGCCCAAGGCGAGACTCGACAAGAAAAGTGTGACGGGGTTTCTCGAATTGCTCGGCTACCTGCCGGTCGATGCAAAAGGCACCGGGGGCTGGAAAGAGCTCGCCGGCCGGATCCGGCACGACGTTGTGCAAGCGTTCTACTTCTCGGTCGCGCCGAGCCTGTTCGGCGACCTCGCCGAGCGTCTGCACAAGCACAAGATCGCCGCCCCCGGGGCGCGGATCGTGGTGGAAAAGCCGTTCGGCAACGATCTCGCCACCGCCAGGGCGCTGAACGCCACCCTGGCGAAGCATTTCGACGAGACGCAGATCTACCGGATCGACCACTACCTCGGCAAGGAAACGGTGCAGAACCTGATGGCGGTGCGCTTCGCCAACATGCTGTTCGAGCCGCTGTGGAAAAACCAGTATATCGACCACGTGCAGATCACCGTGTCCGAGACTGTAGGGGTCGAGGGGCGCGGCGCCTATTACGATACGTCCGGCGCGATGCGCGACATGGTGCAGAACCACCTGATGCAGCTGGTCTGCCTGATCGCGATGGAGCCGCCGTCGAAGTTCGAGCCCGACGCGGTGCGCGACGAGAAGCTCAAGGTGATCCGCGCGCTGCAGCCGGTCGAGCACGAGGACATCGTGCGCGGCCAGTACCGCGCCGGCGACAACGGCGCCAGCTACAAGGACGATGCCGAGAACCCCGACAGCCTGACCGAGAGCTTCATCGCGATGAAGCTGCACGTGGCCAACTGGCGCTGGAACGGCACGCCGTTCTACCTGCGCACCGGCAAGCGGATGAAGCGGCGGGTGTCCGAGATCGTCGTGCGCTTCAAGGAGCCGCCACACTCGATTTTCGAGGAAGACACCGGCCAGAGCGCGAACGAGTTGCGCATCCGCCTGCAGCCCGACGAGGGCATGGACCTGACGGTGACGATCAAGGAGCCGGGGCCGGGCGGGATGCGGCTGGTCGACGTGCCGCTCGACATGACCTTCGCCGAGGCGCTCGGCGAAGAAGCGGACGATGTGCCCGACGCCTACGAGCGGTTGATCATGGATGTGATCCGCGGCAACCAGACGCTGTTCATGCGTGGCGACGAGGTCGAGGCGGCCTGGGCCTGGACCGATCCGATCATCGATGACTGGGCGGCGCGCGAAGACCGGCCGCGGTCTTACGATGCCGGGTCGACGGGGCCGGAAGAGGCGCTTATCCTGATGCACAGGGACGGCCGCCGCTGGAGGGAGCTCACGTCATGAAACTCAATACCTATTCGGACAGCGAAATCATGTGGCTCGATCTGGCCAACCAGATCGCCGGGGCGTTGAACCGGGGGCTGATGCAGCACGACCGGGTGTCGCTCGCGGTGCCGGGGGGCACCACGCCGGGGCCGGTCTACGATGTGCTCTCGGCGATTTCTCTGCCCTGGGAGCGGGTCGATATCCTGCTCACCGACGAACGCTGGGTGCCGGAAGACAATCCGCGCTCGAACGCCAGGCTGCTGCGCGAGCACCTGCTGGTCGACAAGGCGGCGGCGGCGCATTTCGTGCCGTTCTACACCGGGGGCGACGCCTCGGCGATCGACCTCGTCGATGTGGCGACCGAGGTGCGGGGCCTGTGCCCGCTCACCTTCGTGCTGCTCGGCATGGGCGCCGACATGCACACCGCCAGCCTGTTTGCCGGCGCCGACAACCTCGAAAAGGCGCTCGGCGCGGGGGCGCCGGAGGTGCTGGCGATGCGCGCGCCGGGGGTCGAAGAGCCGCGCGTGACGTTGTCGGCCGAGGTGATCAACGGCGCGATGAACAAGCACCTGGTGATCCTTGGCGACGAAAAGCTCGACGCGCTGCGCCAGGCCGAGGCGGTCGGCGATCCGACCGAAGCGCCCATCGCGGCGGTGCTCGACGGGCTCACGGTGCATTGGGCGAAAGACTGATTGGGGAACGGGGAGCGGGGAACGGGATGTCCTGGGATGAGTTGAAGGCGCACCGCGATGACCGCGGCAGCGTGAGGATCGAGACGCTGTTCGAGGATCCGGGCCGTGCCGCTGCCTATTCGGTGCGCGCCGACGGGCTGCTGCTGGACTATTCCAAAACCACGATTGACGCGCGGGCGCGCGATCTTTTGCTGGGGCTGGCCGCCGACGCCGGCGTCGCGGCCCGGGCCGAGGCGATGTTTTCGGGCGCGAAGATCAACGAGACCGAGGGCCGCGCGGTGCTGCACACGGCACTGCGCAATCCCGGCCCCGGGCCGGTGCTGGTCGATGGCGAAGACGTGCTGGCGGGCGTGCACGACACGTTGGCGCGGATGGAGGATTTTGCCGAGGGTCTGCGCACCGGGCGGATCCGTCCGCCCACCGGCGGGCGCTTCACCGATGTGGTGAACATCGGCATCGGCGGGTCGGACCTGGGCCCGGTGATGGCCACGCTCGCACTCGCGCCCTATCACGACGGGCCGCGGCTGCACTACGTCTCGAACGTCGATGGCGCGCATGTGCACGACACGCTGAAAGAGCTCGACCCGTCCACCACGCTGGTGATCGTCGCCTCCAAGACCTTCACCACGATCGAGACCATGACCAACGCCGCCACCGCGCGCGACTGGCTGTCGCGTGGCGTCGGCGCGGCCAACGCGGGCCGGCATTTCGCCGCGGTCTCCTCGGCCACCGACAAGACCGCCGCCTGGGGGATCGACCCGAGCCGGGTGTTCGGCTTCGAAGATTGGGTTGGCGGGCGCTACTCGCTCTGGGGCCCGATCGGGCTGGGGCTGCTGATCGCAGTCGGGCCGAGAGATTTCCGCGAAATGCTCGCTGGCGGCTTCGCCATGGACAGCCATTTTCGCAGCGCCGAGGGGGCCGACAACATGCCCCTGATGCTGGCGCTCGTCGGCATCTGGCACCACCAGGTTTGCGGCTACCCGACCCGCGCGGTGCTGCCTTACGAGCAGCGGCTGACCCGTCTGCCGGCCTATCTTCAGCAATTGGAGATGGAGAGCAACGGCAAGCGGGTGGCGATGGACGGCACGCCGCTCGAGATGGCGTCCGGCCCAGTCGTCTGGGGCGAGCCGGGCACCAACGGCCAGCATGCGTTCTACCAGCTGATCCACCAGGGCACCGAGGTGGTGCCCTGCGAATTCATGGTCGGCGCCGAGGGCCACGAGCCGGAGCTGGCGCACCAGCACCGGCTGCTGATCGCCAATTGCCTGGCCCAGTCCAAGGCGCTGATGCACGGCCGGTCGCTCGACGCGGCGCGCGCGCTGATGGCGCAGGCGGGGGTGAGCGGCGACGATCTTGAGCGCCAGGCCCGCCACCGCGTGTTCCCGGGCAACCGGCCCTCGACCACGCTGGTCTATCCCAAGCTTACGCCGTTCGTGCTCGGCCAGATTATCGCCCTCTATGAGCACCGGGTGTTCGTCGAGGGCGTGGTGCTCGGCATCAACTCGTTCGACCAGTGGGGCGTGGAGCTGGGCAAGGTTCTGGCCAAGGAGCTGGAGCCGATCGTCGCCGGCGAGAAAAGCGCCGAGGGCAAGGATGGCTCGACTGCCCAGCTCGTGGGCTTCATCCGCGAGAACGGCGGCTGAAACGGGTCCGCGAAGCGGCGCCGCCGCGCAGGGTATCGCAAGAGGGGGGCGCTGCCCCCCTGTGACCCCCCGAGGTATTTTGGCCAAGAAAAAGCCGCGCCCTGCCGGTGGGCTGCCTGCGGGGATATGTTGGGAACTGCGGCTGGAGCGGGTGAAGGGAATCGAACCCTCGTCGTCAGCTTGGGAAGCTGCTGCTCTACCATTGAGCTACACCCGCGTCGCCGCCGTCAGATACGGGCTGCGTCGGGTCGCGTCAAGGGGTCAGCACGGGCCGGTCGCCCCATCCGGCATTTGCGCGCCGCACAGGTCGGCGCCGGAAAATTCGGCCTCGCCCGCCGCCGATCCCGACAGGTCCGCATCCGACAGATCGGCGCCGGAAAAATCGGCCAAGGCAAGCGTGGCGCCGGAGAGATCGGCGCCCGACAGGTCGGCCCCGGAGAGGTCGGCGTCCTGCAACATGGAGCCGGACAGATCGGTGCCTGAGAGGTCGGCCCCGGAAAGGTCGGCTGCGGTGAGGTCGGCGCCGGACATGTCCGCGCCGGAGAGATCGGCTCCCGACAGGTCAGCCTCGCTCAGTACCGTGCCGGACAGGTCTTCACCCGCCAGGTCGGCGCCGGCGAGATCGCAGCCGGCGCAGGCGCCGCTGTCCTGAAAGGCCGCAACGGTGGCGGGATCATGGGCGAGGGCCGGGGTGGCGAGGACCAGGAGGGTGGTGGCTAGGAGCGTGCGGCGCATGGAAAATCCTTCGAGCTGTTCTGCGTGTCCGGACAGCGTGTTCGAGGCAGACCAGGCTGGCAAGGACTATCTGCGCGCGCGCCGTCGCCGCCGTCCGCCGTCATCGCCGCCCGGGCCGGTGAAATGCGGCTCGGGCAGCGCCACCACGGCGCGCAGCCCGGTGAACGGGTCGGCGGCGTTCGGCATCGCCGTGGCGGCGACGAAATGCTCCTGGAAGCGCGGCTCGATCGCGGTTTCGATCTTTTCGATCGCGCCCACCAGCGCCTCGATTTCGGCCCGTGCACCGACATTCAGCAGCGCGATGCGCGCACCGGTGCCCGCCGCGTTGCCGGCCGAGACCACGCGCGCGAGCGGCACGTCGGGGATCATCCCCAGAACCATCGCGTGTTTGGGCGAGATATGCGCGCCGAACGCGCCGGCCAGCACCACCCGGTCGGGAGCGTCGACGCCGCGCTTGTCCATCAGCAGCCGCGCGCCGGCATAGAGCGCGGCCTTGGCCATCTGGATCTCGCGGATGTCGTTGTTGGTCACGGCGATGCGCGGCGTGGTCGCGGTGCCCTCCCAGAGCACGAAGCTCTGCGTGCGCCCGTCGGCGACGCAGCGCGGGCTTCCGGTTTCCGCGGCCGTGCCGATCAGCCCCTTGGCATCGACGATCCCGGCCATGCGCATCTCGGCCACCACCTCGATGATGCCCGAGCCGCAGATGCCCGTCAGCCCGATCCCGGCAATCGCGTCGACAAAGCGCGGATCGTCCGACCAGAGTTCGCAGCCGATCAGCTGGAAGCGCGGTTCCTTGGTGATGGGGTCGATCTCGACCCGCTCGATCGCGCCGGGCGCGGCGCGCTGGCCCGCGCTGATCTGCGCGCCTTCGAAGGCGGGGCCGGTGGGCGAGGAGCAGGCGAGCACGCCGCTCCTGTCGCCCAGCAGGATCTCGGCATTGGTGCCCACGTCGACCACCAGCACGAGATCGTCCGATTTGTGCGGCGCTTCCGAGAGCGCGACGGCGGCGGCATCGGCCCCGACGTGGCCGGCGATCAGCGGCAGCACGTAGACGCGCGTGGCTGGGGCGAGGGCGGTGAGGCCCAGATCGGCGGCCCGCAGCCGCTCAGCCGCGCCGGTGGCGAGCGCGAAGGGCGCCTGGCCCAGCTCGTAGGGATCGAGCCCGAGAAACAGGTGATGCATCACCGGGTTCAACACGAAGGTGCTGTCGAGGATCTGGTCCGGCGCGATCCCGGCCTCGTCCACCAACGCGTCGACCAGCCCGTTCAGCCCCTCGCGCACGGCGGCGGTAAGCTCGCCCGCACCGCCCTCGTTCATCATCGAATGCGACACGCGGCTCATCACGTCTTCGCCGTAGCGGATCTGCGGGTTCATCAGGCCCGACGAGCCAATGACCTCGCCGGTGGCGAGATTGGTGAGGTGACCGGCGATCGTCGTCGAGCCGATGTCCACGGCGAGGCCGTAGGCGGCATCGTGAAAGCCCGGCCAGAGCGCGATCACCGTCGCCGGCCCGTCGGTATGGATCGCCGCGGTGACGGCCCATTTGCCTTTGCGCAAGACCTTCTGAAGCCCCGGCAGCAGCGCGAAATCGAAGCTCAGCGCCGCCAGCCCCATCTCGGCTTTCAGCGCCGAGAGCAGCCGCTCCAGATCGCCCTCCGGCTTGTGCATGTCGGGTTCGGCCACCTCGACGTAATGCAGCCGCACCGCCGGATCGAGGGTGATCTCGCGCGCCTCGGCGCGTTTGCGCACCACCTGCTTGTGCACCTGGCTTTCGGGCGGCACGTCAAGCACCACGTCGCCGAGAATTTCCGCCTGGCAGCCAAGGCGCCGCCCCGGCTTCAGCCCGCGCACGCGGTCATAGCGCTCCTCGACCGCATTAACCGGCGACAGCGCGTCTTGCGCCACGGTGATTCCGTGCTTGGCATGGGTGCCGAAACTGGGCGCGACCTGGCACTTCGAGCAGACCCCGCGCCGCCCGCAGACCGAATCGAGATCAACGCCGAGGCTGCGCGCCGCGTCCAGCACCTTGGTGCCGCGCGCCACCCGGCCACGTTTGCCCGAAGGGGTGAAGATCACGAGGGGGTCGTCAGACATGCGTCACTCCCAGAGAGGCCCATGCCCCTTTTTCTTGGTACAAATACTCTCGGGGGTTTGGGGGTAAAACCCCCAACGCAGTCTCTCTTACATGGAAAACGAGGTGCCGCAGCCGCAGGAACTGGTCGCGTTGGGGTTTTCGACCACAAAGCGCGCGCCGATCAGCTCCTCGGTGAAGTCGATCACCGCGCGTTCCAGAAAGGGCAGCGAGGTTTCGTCGATCACCACCCGCTCGCCGTTCGCGCCGTCGAGGATCAGATCGCCTGGCGCCGGGTCGTCGAGGCTGATGTCGTATTGAAAACCCGAACAACCGCCGCCTTCGACGGCGATGCGCAGCGCCTTGCCGCCATCGCCGGCGCCGATCTCGTGCAGCCGGTTGAAGGCGCGTTCGGTGACTGTCGGGGGCAGGGTCAGGTCCATGGGTGAGCCTCAGCTTTCGTCTGTTCGCGTTCTGTGAATATATGGGCGGCGGGACAGGGCGGCAAGGACCGCCGCGACAACAGAGGCCAACATGCTCGCCAGCTACGCCTGCGCCCCCGCCGACACGCGCGGGCGGCTCTACCACGAGGCCGAGAGCGCCTTCCGCTCGCCGTTCCAGCGCGACCGCGACCGGATCATCCATTCCTCGGCCTTTCGCCGGCTCAAGCACAAGACGCAGGTGTTTGTCGAGCACGAGGGCGACTACTATCGCACCAGGCTCACGCATTCGATCGAGGTGGCGCAGGTGGCGCGCACGATCGCCGGCGCGCTTGGTTTCAACGAATACCTCACCGAGGCGGTGGCGCTGGCCCATGACCTCGGCCACACCCCCTTCGGCCATACCGGCGAGGACGCGCTGAACGCGCTGATGAAACCCTATGGCGGGTTCGACCACAACGCCCAGGCGCTGAAGATCGTCACCTCGCTCGAGCGCCACTACGCCGAGTGGGACGGGTTGAACCTCACCTGGGAAGCCCTTGAAGGGATTGCCAAACACAATGGCCCCGTCACGCCCTTGCGGGGCGATGGTCCGGTGACGGGAGATCTGCCCTTCGCGCTGGCCGAGTACAATGTCCGCCATGACCTCGAGCTGCACACTTACGCCAGCGGCGAGGCGCAGGCGGCGGCAATCGCCGACGATGTGGCGTACAACAATCACGACCTGCACGACGGGTTGCGCGCCGGGCTGTTCACAATCGACGAGATCTGCGCCCTGCCGATCGTCGGCCCGGCCTTCGCCGAAGTCGACCGCAAATATCCCGGCCTCGATCCGAACCGGCGCCGCCACGAGGCGTTGCGCCGCGTGTTCGGGGTGATGGTGGAGGACGTGCTGATCACTTCGCGTCGGCATCTGCAGGAGATCAACCCGGGCAGCGCCGCCGATATCCGCATGGCCGGACGGCCGGTGATTCAGTTTTCAAACCATCTGTTCAACGATCTCAAGCAGATCCGGGCCTTTCTGTTCAAGCGGATGTACCGTGCGCCCTCGGTGGTGGAGATGCGCGCGCAGGTGACGAAAGTGGTCGAGGATCTGTTTCCGTTGTTCATGAATGAGACCGCGCTCCTGCCCGAGGAGTGGCGCGAGGACGTGGCGCTGGCGGGTGACGAGACCCACCTCGCACGGATCGTCGGCGACTATATCGCCGGCATGACCGACCGGTTCGCGCTGGAGACCCACGCCAAACTTCTGGGCGGATAGTGGCAGGCGCGCGGCGGAGGTGAGGAGCGCGCGGCGAAGGCGGGTTCCCTTGCGCTACGTACTGCCTCCTTTCGATCAATATATGGATGGAAGGTTAACGAGGGCCACCACGTACCATATTGATATAATGCGAATATCGTTTCAGTTGGTGGTTCTACTATTCTAGAATTCTAGAATAGTAGAAGTCAGGAGCCGCCACCGTTCGGCGAGCGGCCACCGGTCGGCGGTGGACCGCGCGGACCTTGGTTAGAGCCAACAGAGCCTGGGCCCGTGCCACAGCGGCGGCATGGGCCGTCACACCGGGTCGGGGCGCTGCGCTGATGACCCCTTGGCGTCAGATCTCGATTTCGGTGAGCTGCTTCTCGATCCGGCGTTTTACCGGCGAGAGCACGTTGCCGAGCCTGAGCGCCGCCGAGCGCAGCACCTTGGCCGGGCCGGAGGTGGCGGTGAACAGCCGCACGATCGCATTCGTGCCGTGATAGAGCGGCAACACCTTGCGGCGGTGCTGGCGCTCGTAGGCGAGCAGCCCCGGCATGGCGCCGATATCGTCGCCGCGCTGTTTCGCGGCGCGGATCTCACCGGCGAGGATCGCCGCGCCCGACAGGCCGAGATTGTAGCCATGCGCCGTCACCGGGTGCATCCCCACCGCCGCGTCGCCGACCAGGGCGAAGCGGTTGGCGACGAAACGGTTGGCGAGCACGCCCATCAGCGGGTAGCTGTGGCGCTCGGTCACCAGCGTCATCTCGCCCAGCTGATGCTCGAACCGCGCAGCGATGTCGGCGGCGAAGTCTTCCGGGCTCATCGCCAGCACCTCGTCGGCCTGGTCGGAGGGCAGGGTGACGACGGCAGAGGAGCGGTCGCCGGCCATCGGCAGGATCGCCAGCGTGCGGTCGTAATGGAAACACTCGGTGGCGATGTTGTCATGCGGGCGGGTGTGGGCCAGCTCGCAGACGATCACCACCCGGCCGAAATCGGTCATTTGCGCCGAGATCCCCATCCGGCGGCGGTTTTCGCTCATCCGGCTGTCGGCGGCGATCACCAGCGGGGCGGTGAGCACGGTGCCGTCGTCCAGCGTCACGCGGCCCTCCTTGGCGTCGGTCTCGACACCGGTCACGCTTTTCTCGGTCACCAGGGTGATGTTGTCCGAGTGACGCACGCTTTCGTAGGCCGCCTTGCGGATCAGGTGGTTGGGCACCAGCTTGCCGAGGTAGGGCGCGCCGCTGTCCTCGGCGGCGAAATGCAGCGCATAGGGGTCGGTGCCGTCGAGCACCTTGGCGTCGCGGATCGTGCCCACCTGGTCTTCGGGGATATGGCCCCAGAGGCCGAGGTTTTTCATCATCGTCTCGGAGGTATGGGTGAGGGCGATATCGCGCCCGTCCTCGGGCGGGTTCTGCAGCACCGCAAGCGGCTGGCGCTCGATCAGCACCATGTCGAGCCCGGTATCGGACAAGGTCCGCGCGAAGCTCAGTCCCGCCGGCCCGGCGCCGATGATGATGATATCGTGGTGCTGAACCGCTTTGGACATGGGGCTCTCCCTCTCGCTTCTGCTGGCGAATGTCGTAAGCCCGGGGGGGCGGGGAGGCAAGGTTTTTCGCCTCACGCAAGCGGGAGCGGCGGGGGCGGGGGATGGCAAATGTTGACCTCTCCCCGTTCTGTGCTAGACCCGCGCCAAATCCAATGGGGACAAGAGATGAACCTGTTTGCCGATATCCGCGCAGCCGTGATCGGGGCGCTTGACGAGATGGTGGCCGGGGGCGTGCTGCCCGAAGGCCTGAACTTCGACGCCGTGGCGGTCGAGCCGCCGCGCGACGCGGGCCATGGCGACATGGCGACCAACGCCGCGATGGTGCTGGCCAAACCGGCCGGGATGAAGCCGCGCGACATCGCCGAGGCGCTGGCCGCCAAGCTGAACGCCGATGGCCGCATCGCCTCCGCCGAGGTGGCGGGGCCGGGGTTTCTCAATCTGCGGCTCGATCCCGCCGTCTGGGCCTCGCTGGTCGAGGCGGTGCTCGGCACTGAGGGCTACGGCCGCTCAACGATCGGGCAGGGGCAGCGCGTGAACGTCGAATACGTCTCCGCCAACCCGACCGGGCCGCTTCACGTCGGCCACACGCGGGGCGCGGTGTTCGGCGATGCGCTGGCGAGCCTGCTGGAGTATTCCGGCCATGACGTGACGCGCGAATACTACATCAACGACGGCGGCGCCCAGGTCGACGTGCTGGCACGCTCGGTGTTCGAGCGCTACCGCGAAGCGCGCGGCCATATGCCCCTGATCGAGGAAGGGCTTTACCCGGGCGACTACCTCGTGCCGGTGGGCGAGGAGCTGGCCGAACGGGTTGGCGACGAGTGGATCGACCAGCCCGAAGACGCCTGGCTCGACGAGGTGCGCGAATATGCCATCGGCAAGATGATGGACATGATCCGCGCAGACCTCGCCGCGCTCGGCGTGGAGATGGACGTGTTCTACTCCGAGAAAAGCCTTTATGGCACCGGGCGGATCGAAGAGGCGATCGAGGCGCTGCGCGCCAAGGGGCTGATCTACAAGGGCACGCTGGAACCGCCCAAGGGCAAGATGCCCGAGGATTGGGAGCCGCGCGAGCAGACCCTGTTCCGCTCGACGGCGCATGGCGATGACGTTGATCGTCCGATCATGAAGTCGGACGGCAGTTGGACCTATTTCGCGCCCGACATCGCCTATCACTACGACAAGATCGCGCGCGGCTTCGACGCGTTGATCGACGTGTTCGGCGCCGACCACGGCGGCTATGTGAAGCGGATGAAAGCGGCGGTGGCGGCGCTCTCGGACGGCCGCGTGCCGCTCGATGTCAAGCTCACCCAGCTGGTCAAGCTCTACCGCAACGGCGCGCCGTTCAAGATGTCCAAGCGCGCCGGCAATTTCGTCACCTTGCGCGACGTGGTCGAGGCGGTGGGCAAGGACGTGACCCGCTTCCACATGCTGACGCGCAAGAACGACGCGCCGCTCGATTTCGACTTTGCCAGGGTGCTGGAGCAGAGCCGCGAAAACCCGGTGTTCTACGTGCAATACGCCAATGCGCGGGTGCACTCGGTGCTGCGCAAGGCGGCGGCGATGGGGGTCACCCCCGGGCTGGTGCCCGCGCTTGACGACCCGGCCGAATTCGCCGTGGCGAAAAAGCTCGCCGAATGGCCGCGCCTGGTCGAAATCGCCGCGCGCGGCCATGAGCCGCATCGGATTGCCTTCTACCTCTACGAGCTCGCCAGCGAGTTTCACACGCTGTGGCACAAGGGCAACGAGAATGTCGGCCTGCGCTTCGTGCAGGAGGGTGACTCGGATGCAACATCTGCGAAAATCCCGCTCGCGAAGGCCGTTTCCGTTGTGATTTCGGCGGGCCTTGGTATTCTTGGGGTAACTCCGGCCGAGGAGATGCGCTGACGCGAAGACGCGCACACCGGCTGCGGGGACGAGGCAATCAGAAAAACCGGCGAGGGCTCATGGCCTGAACGTCGGGCGGAGCAGGCAGATGTCAGACGCAGATTGGGGCGGCCCTAACGGCGCTCAAAACGGACACCGGTATTATCCGCAGACCCCTTCGGCGCAGCCCCATGGTGGGCATTACGGCGCTTACGCGACGCCGCAGGGCGTTGCGCCGCATTACGCGCAGCCGGCGCAGATGCAGGCGCAGCACTATGGTCAACCGCCTCAGTATGGCGCACCGCAGCCCTACGCGGCGTCGCATGGATATGAAGAACCGCACCTTGAGACTCCCGGCGTGCCCGGTGGCGCCGGTCCGGGCCTGGGTGGGCTGCTGCATGGCGCGGGCGCGCTGTTGTCGGTGGCGTTGATCGCCGGGCTCGCGGTGTGGGGCTACCAGCTTGCGGTGCGCGACGTGACCGGTGTGCCAGTGGTGCGCGCGCTCGAAGGGCCGATGCGGATTCAGCCCGAGGATCCCGGCGGGGTTGCCGCCGCGCACCAGGGGCTTGCGGTGAACACCATCGCCGCCGAGGGCCAGGCCGAGGGGCCGGCCGCGCAGGTGGAGCTCGCCCCGGCCCCGGTGGTGCTCGACGACAGTGACGTGCCGGCGCGCAGCGATACCGGCATCTCCGCGATGACGATGGCCGAGGCCGACGAGGCGCTGCCGGTCGATGAAGAGGAACTGGTGCCCGAGCCGGTGGCGCTCACCGACGGCGAGGGCGACGACGTGGCCGAAGCTCTGGCGATGGCCAACGCGCTCGCCGCCGGCGCTCAGCCGTTGTCTGGCGAAGAGGCCGACCTTGACCTCACCGCCGAGGCCGAGACGCGGATCGCCAGCGCCGTGGTGCCGGCAAGCGTGCCGGGCGTGGCGCGCTCGCCGCGTCCCGAGCCCCGGCCCGAGGACATCGTCGCGCGTGCCGCGGCCTCGCCGGTTGACCTTGCTGTCGCCTCGGCCACCGCCGCGCTGCCCGGCGTGCGCGAGATCGATGCGAGCCAGGTGGTCACCGGCACGCGCCTCGTGCAACTCGGCGCCTTCGACAGTGAGGGCGTCGCGCGCGAGGCCTGGGACAAGATCGCGCTGCGCTTCCCCGAGATGCTCGAAGACAAGGACCGGGTGGTGGAGATGGCGCAATCCGGCGGCAAGACGTTCTACCGGTTGCGCGCGATGGGGTTCGAAGACCTGTCGGACGCGCGCCGCTTCTGCGCCGCGCTGATGGCGGGGCAGGCGGCCTGCATTCCGGTGGTCACCCGTTGAGGGTGCGATGAGCGGCACCGGGGCCTATATTTTCGGCGTCGAGGGCACGCGGCTGACGCGGGTCGAGCGCGATTTTTTCGCCGCGGCCGACCCATTCGGCTTCATCCTGTTCGCCCGCAATGTCGAAGACCCCGAACAGCTCGCCTGGCTCACCACCGAGCTGCGCCAGGCGGTGGGTTGGGACGTACCGATCTTCATCGACCAGGAGGGCGGCCGCGTGGCCCGGCTGGGCCCGCCGCATTGGCGCAGCTGGTTGCCGCCGCTTGAGCAGGTGGCGCAGAACCGCCGCCACGCCGCGCGGGCGATGTACCTGCGCTACAGGATCATTGCCCACGAGCTGCGCGCCGTCGGGATCGACGGCAATTGCGCCCCGGTGGTGGATATCGCCCAGGCCGACACCCACGAAATCCTGCGCAACCGCTGTTTTAGCGACGACGTGGTGCAGGTGGCCGATATCGCCGCCTCCGCCGCCGAGGGGCTGCTGATGGGCGGCGTGCTGCCGGTGATCAAGCACATCCCCGGCCACGGCCGCGCCACCCTCGACAGCCACCAGGCGCTGCCGCGCGTGACGGCGAAGGAAAAGGTGCTGCGGGTCTCGGATTTTCTCGCTTTCGAGGCGGTCTCGGGCCTGCCGATGGCGATGACCGCGCATGTGGTCTACGAGGCGATCGACCCCGAGCGCCCGGCCACACTGTCGCCGGCGGTGATCGAGGTGATCCGCGGCCGAATCCGCTTCGGCGGGCTGCTGATCACCGACGATATTTCGATGCAGGCGCTCGACGGTCCGCTCGCCACCCGCGCCAGCGCACCGCTCGCGGCCGGCTGCGACGTGGTGCTGCATTGCAACGGCGATCTTGGCGAGATGCGGGTGGTGGCCGAGGCCGCCGGGCCGATGACCGGCGCGGCCTCCCGGCGCGCGCAGGCGGCGCTGGGGTGGCGGCGCGCGCCCGACGCCATTGACATTGCCGCCCTCGAAGACGAGTTTCAGACCCTGATGACCGGTCAGGTGTGAGGCCAGCCCATTGGCTGACGACGATTTCCAGGCAGACGTGATGAACGTGTCCGAGCGGCTTGCCGCCGAGGCGCTGATTGTCGACGTCGATGGCTACGAAGGCCCGCTTGACCTTTTGCTGACCCTGGCGCGCACCCAGAAGGTGGATCTGCGCCGGGTCTCGGTGCTCGGACTGGCCGAGCAATACCTCACGTTCGTCGAGAAGGCCCGCCACCTGCGTATCGAACTCGCCGCCGACTACCTGGTGATGGCGGCCTGGCTCGCGTTCCTGAAATCGCGCCTGCTGCTGCCGCCCGAGCCGGGCGAAGAGGGCCCCTCGGGCGAGGAGCTGGCCGCGCATCTCGCGTTCCAGCTCGAACGTTTGCAGGCGATGCGCGATGTCGCCGCACGGCTGATGGGGCGCGACCAGCTGGGGCGCGATTTCTTCGCCCGGGGCGTGCCGGAAGAGGTCAGCCGGGTGCGCCGCGTCACCTATACCGCCACGCTGATGGACCTGATGCAGGCCTATGCGCGGATTCGCACCAAGGACGAGTTTCGCCCCTACGTGATGGACCGCGACGCGGTGATGACGCTGGAACAGGCGCTGGAGCGGATGCGCGGGCTGATCGGCTATGCCGGCGACTGGACCGACATCATGAGCTATATCCCCGAGGGCTGGGAGATCGACCCGGGGCGGCGCCGTTCGGCGACCGCCGCCAACTTCGCCGCCACGCTGCAACTGGCCAAGGAAGGCCAGCTTGAAATCCGCCAGGGCGACGCTTTCGCGCCCATCCAGATACGGAAGAAACTGAATGGCTGACGACACCGCACCCGACATGCCGCAGGAAGAAAGCCTGTTCGAGGCGCCGCCGATGGGCGAGCAGGAGCGCATGGTCGAGGCCGTGCTGTTTGCCTCTGGCGAGCCGGTGACGGTGGCCGAGCTGACCGCCCGCCTGCCGCATGGCGCCGACCCGGCCGAGGCGCTCGTGCATCTGCGCAAGCGCTACGAGGGGCGCGGCGTGCAAGTGGTGAAGGTGGGCGATGCCTGGGCGATCCGCACCGCGCCAGACCTCGGCTTTCTGATGCACAAGGAGGTGGTCGAGACCCGCAAGCTCAGCCGCGCCGCGATCGAGACGCTGGCGATCATCTCCTACCACCAGCCGGTGACGCGCGCCGAGATCGAAGAGATCCGCGGTGTCAGCGTCAGCCGGGGCACCGTCGACCAGTTGCTCGAGCTTGAGTGGATCCGCTTCGGCCGGCGCAAGATGACGCCGGGGCGGCCGGTGACTTTTGTTGTCACGCAGACGTTCCTCGACCATTTCGGGCTGGAAAGCGCGCGCGATCTGCCCGGGTTGAAGGAACTGCGCGCCGCCGGGCTGCTCGACAACCGCCCGCCGCCGGGCATCGGGCTGGGCGAGGACGAGGGCGACGAGCCGGGCGAAGACGGCCAGTCGGAGATGTTCGAGGAATAGCCGGGGGCGGCGTTTCGCGTGCCAGCTTGGGTGCGGCGCGCACGCGTGCTACACTGCGCAAAAATCAGCGAGGCAGGTATGAACTTGGAACGGATTATCAGCATGATCCTGCGCCGGGTGGTCGGGAAACTGGTCAACCGTGGCGTTGACGCCGGGATCGACATGGCGGCGCGGCGCGGCAAGGGTGCAAGCGGCGATGCACCGCCCGATACCGAGATGACCCCCGAAGAGCGCCAGCGCGCGCGCCAGGCCCGCCAGGCCGCCAAGCGGGCCAGGCAGGCGGCACGGATGACCCGGCGCATGCGCTGAGCCACCGCCCCGACAGACCGGGCGCGGCGGATCTCGGCGTCAGCCGTCGACCGGCTTGAAGTGTTTTGACAGTTTCAGCCCCTGGCCCTGGTAGTTCGAGCTGATCCCGGCGCCGTAGAGGGTTTCGGGAATGTCCGCCATCCGCTCGTAGACCAGCCGGCCCACCACCTGCCCATGTTCGAGCACGAACGGCGCCTCGTGGCAGCGCACTTCGAGCACGCCGCGCGACCCCGCGCCGCCAGCGGCATCGTGGCCGAAGCCGGGATCGAAGAAGCCCGCGTAATGCACCCGGAACTCGCCGGCCATAGCAAGGTACGGCGCCATCTCGGCGGCGCAATCGGGCGGGATATGCACCGCCTCGCGGCTGACCAGGATATAGAACGCGCCGGGATCGAGAATGATCCGTCCCTCGCTGGTGTGGATCGCCTCCCAGTAGTCGGCGGGGGTGTAATGGGCGATCTTGTCGAGGTCGATCACCCCGGTATGCGGCTTGGCGCGAAAGCCGACCAGATCGCTCTTGGCCGGCTTCAGATCGACCGAGAACCCGAGCCCGTGGTCGATCTGCGCCTCGCCGTCGACCAGCCGGTGGCGGGCATGGCGCTCGCGCAGCTCATCGTCGCTCAGCACCGCCTGGCCGGCGCGAAACCGCACCTGGTTCAGCCGCATGCCGGGGCGCACCAGCACCGAGAAGCTCTGCGGGCAGATCTCGGCGTAGAGCGGGCCGGTGTAGCCGGGGGTGATCCGGTCGAATTCGACGCCGCCGTCGGTGATCAGCCGGGTCAGCAGATCGAGCCGCCCGGTCGAGCTTTTCGCATTCGCCACCGCCTGGATCCCGTCGGGCAGGGCGAGGCGCTCCATCAGCGGCACCACGTAGACCGCGCCCTTTTCCAGCACCGCGCCCGCGTCGAGCGGGATCCGGTGCATTTCGAATTCAGCCAGCCGGTCGGCCACCGTGGCGCCCTCGCCGGTGAGAAACGAGGCCCGCACCCGGTGGGCGATCCGCCCCAGCCGCAGATCGAGCGACGCGGGCTGGATCTGGTCCGGGGTCACCGCCGGGTCGGCGGTAATCACGCCGCGCCCGATCATCTGCGATATCGTCTGGGACGGAAGGACGCCGGTGCCGGGGATCATGCGGGCCTCCGAAATGGGCTGGCGCGGCCCCTGGCAATGTCTGTGCTGCTTGGGAGGCCGGGAGTGATTTTGGTCGGGCTAGCAGGACTCGAACCTGCGACCTTCCGTCCCCCAGACGGACGCGCTACCAGACTGCGCCATAGCCCGACGTGACGCTCTTCATAGCGGTTTTGCCGGCGGGGGCAAGCAGGAATGCGCATGATTTTCTCACAATCCGCGGTGTGCTCCGCCGTGGTCCACGATCCGGCGGGTGAGCTCGTCGAGCCGGTCGGCCAGCGCCTGCAACGCGGCGGTATGCACCTCGGCGCGGGCCGCGCGAAGAGCGCGCAGATCGGCGGCCACGAGCGCGCCGGCCTCGAAATCCTCGTCGTCCGGATCGACGTCGATCTCGGGCATCACCAGGGCCGGGCGGGGGGCTTCGGGCCCCGGCTCGACGGCCGCGTCCGGCTCAGGCGCGGGTTCGGACGTGACCTCGGCGTCTGGCAATCCGGCCTCGGACTCGGCAAGCTCCGCCGCGTGATCGGGGATGGTTTCATCCTCGGGCGGGATTTCTTCGACCATGTCCGGCTCGGCGTCATGGGCGGCGAAGGCGAGCGCCTCGGGGCTCGACATCGGGTCCTGTGCGTCGGTTTCGGGTTGCGGGGCGGGCGCCGCCGGGGCGGGCGCACTGTCATGGTCGTCCTCGAAGCTTTCGGGCGGGGCATCGTGGGCGAGAAACTCGATTGCCTCGGGGCCGGGCAGGGGATCGGTCACGTCAAACGGGCCGGGTTCGTCGTCCGCCTCGGGTTCCGCCGCAATGTGCGGCGCGCCGTCGAGGTCGGCCGCCACGTGTTCCAGTGGCGCGGGGTCGCCGCCCGGCATCTCCTCTGGGGCGCCGGCAGGGAACTCGGCGGGCCGCGCCTGATCGCCTGCGTCAGCTTCGGCCACAGGCTCGGCCTCAAGCTCCAGATCCTGCGCGGTCTTGTCCACCAGGTCCGGTTCTGCTTCCGGCTCCAGGCCAACCTCGGGCACAAGGTCCGGTTCGACCTCGACCTCCGGCTCGACCTCGACCTCCGGTTCCGGCTCGGAATCCGCCACCAACTCGGCCTCTTCCACGCTCTCAGGCTCATCGCGCAGGCCGCGCCGGTCGGACAGATCCACCACGTTGTCGGGTGTCGCCCCGTCTTCCGGCCCGGCGTCGATCGCCGGCGACAGCGCGGCGACGTGCTTGACGCCCTGTTCGCGCAGCAGTTTCTGCACGCCGCGAATGGTCATGCCGTCTTCATGCAGGAGTTTGCGGATGCCGCCGAGCAATTCCATGTCGGACGGGCGGTAATAGCGCCGCCCGCCGGCGCGCTTCACCGGTTTGACCTGGGAAAACCGGCTTTCCCAGAACCGCAGCACATGGGTCGGCACCCCCAGCCAGTCGGCGACTTCGCTGATGGTGCGGAAGGCCTCGGGGGATTTTTGGTCCATGATCTTGCCTGTTTATCGTTGTGCTGCCCGGGATGGCCTCAGCGTTTGTTCCCCGCTGCGACCCGTTCTTTCATCAAGTGCGACGGGCGGAAGGTGAGCACCCTGCGCGGCAGAATCGGCACCTCTTCGCCGGTCTTCGGATTGCGGCCCACGCGCGCGGCCTTGTCGCGCACCGAGAAGGTGCCGAACGACGAGATCTTTACGGTCTCGCCCTGCACCAGCGCATCGGACACGTGGCCAAGCACGGTCTCGACAAGCTGGGCGCTTTCGTTGCGCGAAAGACCGACCTCGCGAAACACCGCTTCGCTCAGGTCCATGCGCGTTAACGTCTTGCCAGTCATGGTTTCCCCCCGGAAATCAACTCATGGCAGTGTGAGCGCACATGGTTTTCAAGTCAAGATCAATGGTTTGGCGCGAGGGTTTGATGCGCGGTCGCCGGCCTGCCGGGCGCTTGCGCTACCAGCGCAGGACCACGGCGCCCCAGGCCAGGCCGCCGCCGATCGCCTCGGTGACGATCAGATCGCCCGGCTTGATCTGGCCGCGCGCCTTGGCGACCGACATCGCCAGCGGGATCGAGGCGGCAGAGGTGTTGCCATGGTCGGCGACGGTGACGATCACCTTGTCCATCGACAGGCCCATCTTTTTCGCCGTGCCCGCGATGATGCGGATATTGGCCTGGTGCGGCACGAGCCAATCGAGGTCGGCCTCGCCGAGGCCCGCCTTGGCCAGCGCCACATCGGCGGTTTCCGACAATTTTTCAACGGCTTGGCGGAACAGGGCATTGCCCTGCATCTTCACCACGCCGACAGTGCCAGTGGTCGATACCCCGCCGTCGACATAGAGCATCTCGCGCATGCGGCCGTCGGAATTGAGGTCTGAGGCGAGGATGCCCCGGTCGCTCGACGCGCCGGTGCCGGGCGCGGCTTCGAGCACCAGCGCCCCGGCACCGTCGCCGAACAGCACGCAGGTGCCACGGTCTGTCATGTCGAGAATGCGGCTGAACGTCTCGGCGCCGATCACCAGGATCCGCTCGGCCTGGCCCGACAGGATCAGCGCGTTGGCGTTGGTGAGGGCGTAGACGAAACCGGCGCAGACCGCCTGGACATCAAAGGCGAAGCCCCGGGTCATGCCCAGCCCCGCCTGCACCATGGTGGCGGTCGAGGGAAAGGTGAGGTCGGGGGTGGAGGTGGCGACGATGATTGCGTCGATGTCGTCGGGGGTGAGCCCGGCGTCGTCCAGCGCCTTGCGCGCCGCTTCGATTGCCATCGTCGAGGTGGTCTCGCCCTCGGCGGCGAAATGGCGCCGCTCGATGCCAGAACGGGTGCGAATCCACTCGTCGGTGGTGTCGACCTTGTCTTCGAACCAGGCGTTCGCAATCACTCGTTCGGGCAGGTAATGCCCGACGCCCCTGACCACCGCGCGTTTTGTCATGCTTTGGTGCCGTCCTGCTCGTCGTCGTTTGTGTTGTTTTGGTCATCGTGACCGGGCACGGGTATGGATGCAACCCGCGCCGCGAGCTTGTGATTGAAGTCGTGCTCAGCCAAGTCGAAGGCGAGGTTGACGGCGGCGGCGATACCCATCGCGTCGGCCGCGCCGTGGCTCTTGACCACGGTGCCGTTGAGCCCGAGGAACACGCCGCCGTTGACCTGGCGGGGATCGGTGCGCGCGGTCAGGATCTTGATCTGGCGCGCGGCGAACAGCGCGCCGATCTTGGCCGGCAGCGTCGCCGTCAGGGCTTCCTTGAAGAAGCTCTTGATCAGCCCGACGGTGCCTTCGGCGGTCTTCAGCGCGACGTTGCCGGTGAAGCCGTCGGTGACGATCACGTCGACCTTGGCGGAGGGGATGTCGGATCCCTCGACATTGCCGATGAACTCGAATTCGCCCACCGGAGCGGCGGCGGCGATCAGCTCGGCGGCGGCCTTGATCTCGGGCCGGCCCTTGTGTTCTTCGGTGCCGACGTTGAGCAGACCAACGCGCGGCCGCGCGAGGCCGAGCGAATTGCGCGCGTAGGAGGTGCCCATCATCGCGTATTGCAGCAGGTCGGTGGCGTCGGCGCGCACGTCGGCGCCGACGTCGAGCATCACGTTGAAGCCGTGCTTGTTTTTCGACGGCCAGTAGCAGGCGATGGCGGGGCGGATCACGCCCGGCACCTTGCGCAGCCGCATCGTCGACAGCACCATCAGCGCGCCGGTATTGCCGCACGACACCGCCACCTCGGCCTCGTGATCGCGCACCGCCTCGATCGTCGACCACATCGACGTATCCTTGCCGGTGCGCAGCACTTGCGCAGGCTTGTCTGACATCGACACCACACCGTCGGCGTGGCGGATCTCGCAGCGCCCGGCGAGCACCGCGCGGCGCGCCACCAGCGGGTCGAGCTTGCCGGCGTCGCCGTGCAGGATGAAAGCGATCCGCGGATTGCGCTGTGCCGAAATGGCAAGACCGGCGACCACTGCCGCCGGACCACGGTCGCCACCCATGGCGTCGACCGAAACCACAATACGATTTGATCCGTTCGCCGGGGGCGCGTTCTGCGATTGCTCGGTCAGGTCCGCCATGCCGGGGCCGGGTGCGTCAGGTCGCGGCTTACGCCGCGTCCTCGTCGTCGAACACCGCCTCGTCGGCCACAGCCACCACGTCGCGGTCGTTGTAGGTTCCGCAGGAGGGGCAAACGTGGTGCGGGCGCTTCAGCTCGCCGCAGGACGGGCATTCGTTCGGATTCGCGGCGACCAGGGCATCGTGGCTGCGGCGCATGTTGCGGCGCGACCGCGTGACTTTATTCTGTGGGACAGCCATGTCCAAACCTCGATATTCGGGGGCAATCGGAACGTTCCGGGGCCCGGTGTTGTGTGAGTTCTGACCGCCTCTTATGCGCAAACGCGCGAGCTGTCCAACCCATCTTTGGTGCGAGGCGCGGAACATACTGCGATTCTGGCGTTTTGCAAGGGGGGTCGGGGCCGGGCCGCGCCGGGTGGCGCGCGCCGCGCGCCTAGTCGTCCGCGCCGTCGCCGGAAAGCTTGCCGCGCAGCCCCGCCAGACCGGCGAAGGGGCGCGCATCCGCGTCGGTCATCGCCGCCTCGCCGGGCCGGGTATAGACCGCCTCACCCAGTTCGGCGCCCTCGGCGCGGGGGAAGGCGGGCAGGGCGAGCGCCAGCGCCTCGACCAGCACTGCGCCGATGTCGATCTCGGGCCCGAGCGGGTCGCTGTCGACCTCGTCGGGCAGTTCCACCTCGTCGCCGGTCGGCTCTTGCCAATCGGCCAGCCAGCGGCGCGTTACCGGCTCGTCGATCCGGGTGGTGACCGGCGCGAGGGTGACGACGCAGGGCTGCACCACGGTGGCGCCGAGCGTACCGGTAAGCTGCCAGTCGCGTTTGCCGAGCGGCGCGAGCACGCCGTCGAAGCGCAGTTTTTTCACCGCGCTGATGCCAAGCGCGGCGGCGATCGCCTCGCGCGCCGGCGCTTCGGGCGTGATCGTAAGGGCGCGGGACTCGCCCTTGGCCAGATCGGCGGTGCGGATCACCGGGCCGGGCGAGGGTGCAGGTGTGTCGGGGCTCATGTCTCGGGGCTTTCGTTGCTTGAAACAGACGCTGCCTTTCTGTAAGCCGAGTGACAGAAGAGGCCGGTCAAGGCAAGGGGGGCGGTATGCCGAACACAGGGGTTATCCTGAGACGCATGGTGGCACTGGCGGCGCTTGTCGCGCTGGTGGCCTGCTCGCCTGTCTATAATTACCACGGCTTCATTCCGGCCCAGGAAGACCTCGACGACATCGTCGTCGGGCTCGACACCCGCGATACCGTCGAGGCGATTTTCGGCAAGCCCGGCGCATCCGGCCTGCTTGCCGAGGGGGCTTGGTACTACGTCCGCTCAGAGTTCAAGCACGATACCTACAAGGCGCCCGAAGAGATCAACCGCGAGGTTGTGGCGATCAGTTTCGACGACGCTGGCGTGGTCGAGAACATCGAGCGCTTCGGGCTCGAGCGCGGTCAGGTGGTGGTGCTCGAACGCCGGGTGACTGATTCGAACGTCGAGGGCGTCAGCTTCCTGCGGCAATTGTTCGGCAATACCGGCGGCTTCTCGAACCTCGGCCAGTTCTTCAACTGATCCGGGCGCGGGCCCGCGCCGTCGTGGCCGGGCCGGGTACGGTGGCGCCGGCGCGTCTTGCCGGCCGGATCGGGGTGACACATAGTCGACCGGAGTTTCTGGCGCGGCCGGAGACCGGGAGAGCGCGATGGCTCAGGATGCTTTGATCGAAACCGCCCGCTACCGGGTGAGCCTGGCCGAGGGCGCGGGCGATCTGGCTCGCTCGCTGGCGCTGCGCGCAGCGGTGTTTCGCCACGGCGCGGCCGACGAAGACGGGTTCGACGCGCGCTGCCGCCACGTGCTGGTGGAAGATCGCGCCAGCGGCGCGCTGGTCTGCTCCTACCGCCTGCTCGACATCGCCGACGGGCGCGCCATCACCACGAGCTACTCCGCCCAGTTCTACGCGCTCGATGCGCTGGCGGGCTATCCCGGCGCGCTGATTGAGGTCGGCCGGTTCTGCATCGCGCCCGTCGCGCAGGACAGTGACGTGCTGCGCCTGGCCTGGGCGGCGCTGACCCGGATCGTCGACAGCGAAGGGGTCGGCATGCTGTTTGGCTGCGCCTCGTTCGAGGGCACCGCGCCCGATCCCTATCTCGACGCCCTGGCGCTGCTGCGCGACCACCACATCGCCCCCGCGCGCTGGCGGCCCCGGGTCAAGGCAGCGGAGGTGTTTCGCTTCGCCGCCCGGCTGCGGCGCACGCCTGACGCGAAACGCGCGCTGAAAGCGATGCCGCCGCTGCTGCGCTCCTACCTGATGATGGGCGGCTGGGTGTCGGACCACGCGGTGGTCGACCGCGAGCTTGGCACGCTGCACGTGTTTACCGGGCTCGAGGTGGCGGCGGTGCCCCCGGCGCGGGCGCGGGCACTGCGTGATCTGGCCGGGGCGGAGCGTGTGACGACACCCCGTTGACGCCGCGCGTGCCGCCGGATACCTCGGCGCCATGGCCCGTGCACCGCTTCTTCAACTCACCGATATTTCGCTGACCTTCGGCGGCGACCCCGTCTTCGCGGGGCTCGACCTCGTGGTGCAGCAGGGTGACCGGGTGGCGCTGGTGGGGCGCAACGGTTCGGGCAAATCGACGCTGATGAAGGTGATGGCCGGGCTGGTCGAGCCCGACCAGGGCGCGCGCGTGCTGCCCGCCGGCGTGCGCACTGGCTACATGGAACAGCACCCGGACCTGTCGGGCTTCGCCACGCTGGGCGACTTCGCCACCTCCGGGCTGGAGCACGGCGAGGAGTACCGCGTGGCGCGCGCCGCCGAGGGGCTGAAGTTCGACCCCGACACGCCTTGCGCTGCGGCCTCGGGCGGCGAACGCCGGCGCGCCGCGCTGGCCAAGCTGATCGCCGAGGCGCCCGAGCTGATGCTGCTCGACGAGCCCACCAACCACCTCGATATCGAGGCGATCACCTGGCTCGAAGCAGAGTTGTCCTCCACCCGCGCCGCCTTCGTGGTGATCAGCCACGACCGCGCCTTCCTGCGCGCGCTCACCCGCGCCACGCTCTGGATCGACCGTGGCCAGGTGCGCCGCCAGGAAAAGGGGTTCGAGGCGTTCGAGGCCTGGCGCGACAAGATCTGGGAAGAAGAAGACCTCCAGCGCCACAAGCTCGACCGCAAGATCAAGTCCGAGGCCCGCTGGGCAGTAGAAGGGATCAGCGCGCGGCGCACCCGCAACCAGGGCCGCGTGCGTGCGCTCGCGGCGATGCGCGAAGACCGCGCGGCGCAGATCCGCCGCCAGGGCACGGCGGCGATGGCGCTCGAGGCGGGGCCGAAATCGGGCCGCAAGGTGATCGAGGCGCAGGGCATCTCGAAGGCCTATGACGGGCGGGTGATTCTGCGCGACTTCTCGGTGCGCATCAACCGCGGCGACCGGGTGGCGCTGGTCGGCCCGAACGGCGCGGGCAAGACCACGCTGCTGAAAATGCTCACCGGCGAGCTGGCCCCCGACAGCGGCACGGTTACGCTCGGCACCGGGTTGGAGATGGCGGTGTTCGACCAGAACCGCTCGACCCTCGCCGAGGCCGCGAGCCTGTGGGAAAATCTCGCCGGCGACAAGGCGCTGCGCGTCTCCGGCAAGGCCGATCAGGTGATGGTGCGCGGCGCGCCCAAGCACGTGGTGGGCTATCTCAAGGACTTCCTGTTCGACGAGACTCAGGCCCGCGCGCCGGTCCGCTCGCTGTCAGGCGGCGAGAAGGCGCGGCTGATCCTCGCCAAGATCATGGCGAAAAACTCGAACCTGCTGGTGCTCGACGAGCCGACCAACGATCTCGATGTCGAAACCCTCGATCTGCTGCAGGAGCTGATTTCCGACTACGACGGCACTGTGCTGGTGGTGAGCCACGACCGCGATTTCCTCGACCGGGTGGCGGCGACGACAATCGCGATGGAGGGCGACGGGCGGGCGACGATCTATGCCGGCGGCTGGTCGGACTATATCGCGCAGCGCGGCGCGCTGGAGCCTGTCGAGGCGCCGCTGGCCAAGGCGAAGGCCCCGGCCCAGCCCGGCAAGGCGGAGGCGAAAGCGGCACCGGCGCCATCCGGGCTGACCTTCACCGAAAAGCACCGGCTCGAAGCCCTGCCGGGCGAGATCGACCGGCTGACGGCCGAGATCGCGAAGCTCGAAGCCTTCCTCGCCGATCCCGAGCTGTTCACCACGCAGCCGGCGAAATTCGCCAAGGCCAGCGAAGGGCTGGTGGAGCGCCAGCACAAGCGCGCGGCGGCCGAAGAAGAATGGCTGACGCTGATGGAGAAGGACGAGGCCGGGGTCTGACTTCACCGCCCGGGTCTCCCCAGTGCGCGCTCAAAGTGCTTTTCCCTGGTGAAAATACTCCGGGGGATAAGGCGGTTGGCCCCCTCATCCGGTCGCACCGGCACCTGATTTCCACCTGAGCCAGATCATGTCGCGCCCTCTGGCACCCTGCTAGCGTCGCCCCCAACGCGTGATCCCCGACTCGCGGCGATGGCCCTGCCTTGTCGCGGTCGCTACAGGAGGAGGGTGATATGTCTGCGCAAAAAGCGGTCGGCAATCGGTGGTTCGTGGTCTTCGGCGCGGTGCTGATGCAGCTCTCGCTGGGCGCGATCTATGCCTGGTCGGTGTTTACCCCGGCGCTGATCGAAGCCGGCTGGTCGAAGATGGAAACCCAGGTGGTCTTCGCCGTCGGGCTGGCGTCTTTCGCGCTGGTGATGGTGGTGGGCGGCCGGCTGCTCACGAAGTTCGGGCCGCGCGCGATGTCGGTGGCCGGCGGGCTGGTGCTGGGGCTCGGCTACGTGATCGCCGGCGCGTTCGGGGCGACGAATTTCTGGGTCGTGACCTTCGGCATCGGGCTGGTTGGCGGCGCCGGGATCGGACTTGGTTACGTCGTGCCGATCGCCGTGGGGATGCGCTGGTTTCCCGACCGTAAGGGCATGATCACAGGGCTCGCCGTCGCCGGCTTCGGCTTTGGCGCGATGGGCTGGGTGAAGATTGCCGGGGCCTGGGGGCATTTGATCGAACGCCAGGGGCTCGCAACAACCTTCATGATCTACGGCCTCGCCTTCGCGGCGCTGATCCTGGTCGGCGCGATCTGGATGCGGATGCCGCCGAAAGGCTGGCTGCCGGCCGGGTTCAAGGCCACGGCGGCAACCGCCAAGGGCGGCGAGAACTACACGCTTTCGGAGATGCTGCGCACGCCGCAATTCTACCTCGTGTTCCTGATTTTCGCGGTCTCGGCCGGGGCTGGCCTGATGTCGATCGGGCTGATGAAGCTTTACCCGATCGAGGCGCTGATGGCAGCGGGCTATGGCGCGGTCGAGGCCAGCGCGATCGCCGGCACGGCGATGGCGGTGTTCTTCTCGCTCGCCAACGGGCTGGGGCGGATCCTCTGGGGGATGATGTCGGACAAGCTCGGGCGGCGGCGCTCCGTGCTGATCATGACCTCGAGCCAGGCGGTGTTCCTGTTCGCCTTCACCTCGATGGCCGGCACGCCCTGGCTGCTCTATCTCGGCGCGCTGCTGATCGGCTTCAACTACGGTGGCGCTTTCGCGCTGTTCCCGGCGCTGACGGCCGATCTGTTCGGCAATGACCGGGTGGGCCAGAACTATCCGTATGTCTTCCTCAGCTACGGCGCGGGCGGGATCATTTTTCCGATCCTCGGCGGCAAGCTTGGCGATCTGGGCAACTTCCCGCTCGCCTTCTCGATCACCGCAGGCGCTTGCGTGGTGGGGGCCGGGGCGGCAGCACTGCTGAAAACCCCCGACCACGAGGTCGCCAAGCACCACTTCTCGGTGCACGGCTTCATGCACCAGATGCACTGGGACCATCTCGAAGAGGTGATCGACCACGCGCTGCATCCGGGGCACAAGTAGGCCAACGCCGGGGGGCGCTGCCCCCCGGACCCCCCAAGGTATTTTTACCAAGAAAAAGCAGGGCCAGGCGCGCTCACGCCAGCCGGGCGATCAGGATCACGGCGGCGTAGTGGATGGCGGCGGCGGCGAGCACGTGGCCGTGCCAGATCGCGGTCGAAAAGCGCCAGCCCTTGGCGTAGAAAATCGTGCCAATCGTGTAGGTGATACCGCCGATCAGGAGCAGGATCAGCGCCGAGAGCGGCAGCGATTGGATCATCGGCCAGGCCGCGAGCACGCCGAGCCAGCCCTGCGCGAGGTAGAGCACGAAGCCGAGCCGGGGCCAGCGGTGGAAGAAGGCGAGCTTCAGGGTGATGCCGAAGGCGGCGAGGCTCCAGGCGGCGATGGCGAGGGCCAGCCCGCGCCCGCCACCGATGCCGATGATCGCCATCGGCGTATAGGTGCCGGCGATCATCAGGTAGATCGCGGCATGGTCGAAGCGGCGCAGCACGGCGCGGATCCGGCTGTGCAGCGTGAGGTTATAGGCCGCCGAAAGCGCGAAGGTGGCGACCAGGCCGATGGCGTAGGGGATCAGCGGCCAGATCCGCTCCGGGGGCACCGACAGCGCCGCCCAGACCAGCAGCGCCGTTGCTCCGGCGATGGCGGCAGCGAGGCCGACCACATGCATCACGCCATCGGCGACATGTTCGGCCAGCGAATGGTCAAGCCCGTAGTTCTTCATCACGGCTCCTTTTTCGCGCCCAGTTTAGCACCTGCGCGCGGGAAGAAACGCATGACCTTGCGTCGCGTTTGCCGCCCTGAGCGGACCGGCGCCTACCAGCGCCCGGAGGCGCCGCCGCCCGAAGACGAGCCACCGCCGAACGAGCCGCCCGAGGAAGAGGACGATCTGGATCGGCGCGAAATGGTGTAGTGGCTGGTGGCGGAGTAGCCGCAATGGCTGCAGGTGACGATCTGCTCGCCGCGCCCCTGCGCGCTGGTGGTGGCGCTTTCCAGCGTGGTGCGCTCGGTGTGCAATCCGCGTTCGCCGCATTGCGGGCATTTGCGGAACCGGTCGGTGATCCGCCGCCCGAAGATGGCCGCGCCGATGATTGCCGCGATCAGGGCGAAAAACCCACCGACGATGCCGCCCGCGGTGCCGCCGCCCTCGGCCGCGGCTGCCGGTTCCTCGCCGGCATAGTTCACGCGCGCGATCCGGCTGATCACCGCCGCCGTGCCGTCCTCGATGCCGGTCGAGAAGTCGTCTGCCTTGAAGGCCGGGATGAAGACGCGGTCGATGATGTCCTGCGCTTCGCGGTTGAACGCCTTGGGGTAGCCCGAGCCAAGCTCGATCCGCATCTCGCGATCTTCGGAGACGACCAGCACGAGGATCCCGTCATTGCGATCCGCATTGCCGATGCCCCAATGGTTGAACAGCCCGGTGGCGAAGTCTTCGAGGCTGCCACTGCCGTAGCCCCAGCGGGTGTAGAGCGTGAGCACCGTGGCCTCGATCCCAGTCTCTTCGCGCAGGGATTGCAGGGCCGAGGTGATGCGCCCTTCGGCACCCTCCTCGATCACGTTGGCGTAGTCGTTGACATAGGTGTTCTCATACACCGGCCAGCTCTGGGCGAGCGCGGCAGCCGGCAGCAGGAGCGCGAAAACGAGCGCGGCAAAGCGTTTCATGAAGTCCCCTCCGAAAATGTCCAAACGCCCGAGAAACCGGGTGAAAACAAGGAAATGGTAGCATGCGCGCGGCCAGCTGGCCAGCGCGCGAAAGGACGCGCTCAAAGGCCGCGGGACAGCTCGGCGAGGACGGCGGGGATCATCATCACATCGTCGCGCGTACAGTCGAACTGGCCCACCTGCACGCGGATCACGAAGCGGCCGGCGTGGCTGGTCTGGGTGAGGTAGATCCGCCCGTCGCGATTGACCGCATCGAGCAGCGCGGCGCTGCGCGCATCGGTATCGAGCGCGAAGGTGAACAGCGACAGGATCGGCTCGGTGACGATCTCGAAGCCGGGCAGGGCGCGGATCGCCTCGGCTGCCTCACACGCCCAAGTGACGTGGTTGCGGATGCGCCCGCGCAGCCCGGCAAGCCCCTCGGCGCGCAGGAGGAACCAGATCTTCAACGCGCGAAAGCGGCGCCCGAGCGGCAGGGTCCACTCGTTGTAATTCACCACTTCGTCGGCGTTCTGCGTTTTCAGGTAGGCGGGGCGCAGGCCCATGGTGGCGATCTGCGGGCCGGGATCGCGCAGGAATTGCACGCTGGCGTCAAACTGCGCGCCGAGCCATTTGTGTGGGTTGAAGACGATGCTGTCCGCCTGTTCCACGCCGCGCCACAGGGCGCGGAATTCCGGCGCGATCATCGCCGAGCCGGCCCAGGCCGCATCGACATGGGTGGGCAGGCCATGGGACTTGGCCACCGCGATGCAGGCGGCGAGATCATCGCAGGCGCCGATCGAGGTGCCGCCGGTGGCGAGGATCACCCCCGCCGGTCTGAACCCGGCGGCAAGGTCGGCGCGGATCGCGGCGTCGAGCGCGGCGGGGTCCATCGAATAGAGCGGATCGTTGGCCCGGCCGGGGATCTTCACCAGGTTATCCTGGCCAATGCCCGACAGGCGCGCGGCCTTGTCGACCGAGGAATGGGTTTGCGCCGAGGCGTAGAGCCGGAGCCGGGGCAGGGATGAAAGGCCTTGCGTAAGCCCTTCGTATCCAATCGCTTTTTCGCGCATCGTGAGGACGGCGGAAAAGGTGGCGGTGGTGGCGCTGTCGTGGATCGTGCCGGTGAAGGTGCGTGGCAGGCCGAGCCCGTCGCGCAGCCAGTCGATCACCAGCGCTTCCATCTCATTGGCCGCCGGCGCGGTCTGCCAAAGCATCGCCTGCGCCGCCATCGCGTTTGCCAGTTGCTCGGCCAGCATCGACACCGGCGCGGCATTGGCGGGGAAATAGGCAAAGAAACGCGGGTGCTGCCAATGGGTCATCGCGTCGGGCACCAACCGGGTAAAATCGTCGAAGATCGCCTCGATCGGCTCGGGGTCTTCCGGCACCGGGCCCTCGATCAGTTTGCGAAACTCGCCCGGCGCGATGTCGGGGCGCACCGGGCGGTCGCGCAAGGTGGCGTGATAGTCGCGCGCCCAGTCGGCGGCGCGTTTGGACCAGTCGGCAAGCTCGTCGTGGTTCATGGCGGCCTCTCCAGCGGGGCAGAATGCACAACGCCCGGCGCGGTCTTCCGGCCGGGCTTCGCGCCAACAGGGTGGGCTCAGCCCTTGGCGGCTTCCAGCGCGGCAATGATCGGCGAGAAATCGGCGGCCTTGAGGCTCGCCCCGCCGACCAGCGCGCCATCGACGTTGGCGACCGCGAAGATCTCGGCGGCGTTGGAGGGCTTCACAGAGCCGCCGTAGAGCACACGCATCTTGTCGCCCTCAGCTCCGAAGCGCGTCACCAGTTGGCTCCGGATGAAGTCATGCACCTCAACAATCTGTTCGATGGTGGGGATCTTGCCGGTGCCGATCGCCCAGATCGGCTCGTAGGCGATCACCGCGTTGGCGCCGGTGAGCCCATCGGGCAGCGAGCCGGCGAGCTGGCGGCCGATCACGTCGAGCGTCTGGCCGCCCTCTCGCTCATCGAGGCTCTCGCCGAGGCAGATTACCGCCGTCAGCCCGGCGCCAAGGGCCGCTTCGGCCTTGGCGCGCACGTCGGCGTCGCTTTCATGATGGTCGGCGCGCCGCTCGGAGTGGCCAACGATCACATGGGACGCGCCGGCATCGACCAGCATCTCGGCCGAGATGTCGCCGGTATGCGCACCCGAGGCGGCGGCGTGGCAATCCTCGCCGCCGGTGGCGATGGCGCTGCCCTTGGCGGCGGCGGAGAGCCGGTCGAGAAGGGTGGCCGGCGGGCAGATCAGGATATCGACCCTGGGGTCGTCATGGGCGGCTTTCAGCGCCTCGATCTCGCCCAGGCTCGCGCCCGTGCCGTTCATTTTCCAGTTGCCTGCTGCCAGTCCGCGCCGCATGTGCTGTCTCCCTATTTTGACGTTGGGCGCAGACTACCCACAAAGCGCGCGGTCGCAAAGAGAGAAGGGTGCGGCGAAAGGGCCAGGCAGGGGACGCGCCGCGCCGGGCAGGCCGGTGTGCTAGCGCAGGCCGGCCGCGTCCAGCGCCTTGCCCAGCCGCGGCAACCGCGCTTTTTTCATCAGCCGGCGGATCGGCCAGGCCTCGCCCGACAGCCGCTCGGCCTCGCCGCGCACCGCCTCGGCCACAGCCTGCACCGCGTTCGGATCCACCTCCCAGAGCCCGCGCAGGAACAGGTCCGGCCCGTCGCGCGCCACCCCTTCCTCGGCCAACGTGTGGCGGGGAAAATCCTGCGCGTTCATCGTCACCAGCAGATCCGCCGAGCCGGCGATCGCGGCGGCCAGCACGTGTACATCGGCCGGATCGGGCAGCCAAAGCCGGGCCTCGTCGCCGCCATGCGGGCGCACCGAAGCGCCCGGCCAGCGCGCCTCCAGCGCCGCGATCTCGCCGCGCGCCAGCGTCTCCTGTCCGGGGCCGAGCTTGGCCGCCGCGCGCGCCCATTCCTCAAGGATTCGCGGGCTCCACAGCGGCTCGTAGAGCCCCGCCGCCGCCACGCCGATCAGGAGTTCGCGCATCACCGTGGGGTAGAGCACGCAGGCATCGAGCAGGACTTTCACGGCAGCAGGCGGTAGAACAACGCCTTGAGATAGCCGCTCTCGGCGAGCTGGGGATGCTGCGGGTGGTCGGGCCCGGCAAAGCCGGTGTGGATCAGCTGCGCCTGGCCTCCAGCCCGGCCGATCCCGCGGTTCGAGGCGGTGCGGAACTTGGCGAGGTCGGCGGCATGCGAGCAGGAGCAGAGCACGAGGTAGCCGCCGGGCCTGACCAGCGGCGTAGCGAGCCGGGCGATCCGCTCATAGGCCCGCAGCCCGGCCTCCAGCGATTGTTTGTTCGGCGCGAAGGCGGGCGGATCGCAGACCACCACGTCATACCGCGCGTCCTCCTCGGCCAGCGCCTCGAGCGCGGCGAAAGCATCGCCCTGGCGGGTGGCGAAGCGGTCGGCCACGCCGGTACGGCGCGCGCCCTCCTCGGCCAGCGCCAGCGCCGGGGCCGAGCCATCGACCGCCAGAGCACGCGTCGCGCCATTGGCCAGCGCCGCGAGCGAGAAGCCCCCGACATGGGCGAACACGTCGAGCATCTGCCCGCCGCGCGCGAGGCTGGCGGCAAAGGCGTGGTTCGCCCGTTGATCGAAAAACAGCCCGGTTTTCTGCCCGCCTTCGAGGTCGGCCATGTAGGTGGCGCCGTTCATTGCCGCCGCCACCGTGCCCGGGGCCTCGCCGATCAGCACTTCAAACGCATCGTCGAGCCCTTCGAAGCTGCGCGCCCGACCGGAGGCGTTCTTCACCACCGTGGTCACGCCGGTGACCTCGACCAGCGCGGCGGCCAGCTCCGGCGCGAGCCGGTCGGCCCAGGCGGCGTTGGGTTGCAGCACGGCCACGTCGCCGAACCGGTCGATCACCACGCCGGGCAGCCCGTCGGCCTCGGCATGGACGAGCCGGTAGAACGGCGCGTCATAGAGATGGGCGCGGTGGGCGAGCGCGGTGGCGATGCGGGCGGCCAGCCAGGCGCGGTCGATCACCGCGTCCGGGTCGCGGTCGAGCATGCGCGCGAAGATCCGCGAGCCTGGGGTGACCGCGACGGTGCCGAGCGGGCTGCGTTCGGAATCTTCGAGCCGCGCGATGCTGCCCGGCGCGAGCGCCTTGGTGCGGCGGTCGGTGACCACTTCATTGTCGTAGACCCAGGGTGCGCCGTGGCGCAGGGCGCGGGCGTTGGCTTTGGGTTTGAGGCGGAGGGTCGGGCGAGGATCTGTCATGCGCTCCCGGTTACAGGAGCGCGCGCGCACGGGGAAGCCCGAAAGCGAAAGGGCACCCCGAAGGGTGCCCCGTTGCTTGGCCGGCCCGCGCCTCAGGCTTGCAGGAAATCGCGCGGGCGGGTCAGCTCATAGCGGATCATATCCTTGACCGCCGAGATGATCTCGTCGCGCTGGAAGATCCCTTGCGCCTCGTTCGCCAGCGCTTCGTCGGCGCCGATCCGCAGATCGAACCCGATCACCCGCGCCGGCTCCAGCAGCTCGCCGGTGGCGGCGTCGCGCACCGCCATCGCCATCCAGACCTCGTGCTCGCCGCCGTAGGTATAACGGGTGCGCTTGGTGAGGGCATGAAAGCGCGTCATCACCAGCTCGAGCTTGACCGCGCGCGCGCCGTTCAGCCCGGCCACGCCCTGCTCGACCGCCTCGGTGACGATCGCGTCAACCTGAGCATAGCGGTCGCCGATCGCCTCTTCCTGCCACAGGATGTCGGCCTTGGGCTTGATGCCGTTGGCCTCGGACACGGTCAGCTCGCGCGGCACCGTCACCTCGATCTCGGTCACGCGGTAGGAGGGGTTCAGCGGCACCGGGGCATGCGCGCCGGTCATCCCGTTGATCAGCGGCATGTCGTCCACCGAATTGCGGCTGACCAGGCCACCGAGCCCGCCGCCACCGCCGCCCGCGCACCCTGCGAGCATTACACCTGAAACAAGCACCGCAATAAGACTGCGCGCGATCATGTCGTCCTCCTGGTCGTGGCCTTGGGCCGTATTTCGTTGCCAACGACATTGTTTCCGAAATCGGGCACAATTATGGAACTGCTTCGAATTTTCTGAAAAACGGGCGGATTCTATCCCGTGCGGCCCGAAAAACCGCGCCGTCCCGGCGGCGGGGTGGCGCGGATGCGGGGCGATCGGGTGTTGTTAGCGCTAAACGAGTGTGCTACCTGCCGGGCGAGACGCCCGAGAGGATCCGCCGACAGGAGGCCCCATGCCGCTCCACCCCGAGATCGCCCGTATCACCGACCGCATCGTCGCCCGGTCGCGCGACCGGCGCGCCGCCTATCTCGACCAGATCGACCGCGCCGCCGAAGACGGCCCGGCGCGCGCCCATCTGAGCTGTTCGAACCAGGCCCATGCCTATGCCGGCGCCGGCGGCGACCAGGAGGCGCTGGCGGCCGGGCGGGTGCCCAACCTCGGGATCGTCACCACCTACAACGACATGCTGTCGGCGCACCAGCCGTTCAAGGATTACCCCGACCTGATCAAGGCTGTCGCGCGCGAAGAGGGCGGCACGGCGCAGGTGGCCGGCGGCGTGCCGGCGATGTGCGACGGGGTCACGCAATCGACGCCCGGCATGGAGCTCAGCCTGTTCTCGCGCGACGTGATCGCGCTCGCTTCGGCCGTGGCGCTCAGCCACAACACCTTCGACGCCGCGCTCTACCTCGGGGTCTGCGACAAGATCGTGCCGGGGCTGGTGATGGCGGCGGCCACCTACGGCCATATCCCCGGCATTTTCGTGCCCGCGGGGCCGATGACCAGCGGCGTCTCGAACGACGAAAAGGCCAAGGTGCGCCAGCGGTTCGCCACCGGCGACGCCGACCGCACCGAGCTGATGGCGAGCGAGATGGCGGCCTATCACGGCCCCGGCACCTGCACCTTCTACGGCACCGCGAACTCGAACCAGATGCTGATGGAATTCATGGGGCTGCACCTGCCGGGCGCGAGCTTCGTCAATCCCGGCACGCCGTTGCGCGACGCGCTCACCGCCGCCGCCGCGCGGCGCGCCTTGCAGATCACTGGCCTTGGCAACGCGTTCACCCCGCTCGGCCGGGTGCTCGACGAAAAGGCCTTCGTCAACGGCATCGTCGGGCTGATGGCCACGGGCGGTTCGACCAACCTCGTGTTGCACCTGCCGGCGATGGCGCGCGCCGCCGGGATCGCACTTGCGGTCGAGGATTTCGCCGAGATCTCAGCGGTGGTGCCGCTGATGGCGCGCGTTTACCCGAACGGGCTGGCGGACGTGAACCATTTCCACGCTGCCGGCGGGCTGGCCTACATGATCGGCGAGCTGCTCGATGCCGGCCTGTTGCACCCCGATACCCGCACCGTCGCCGGCGAAGGATTGGCGGCCTATACCCGCGAGCCCAGGCTCGACGGCGACACGCTGTCCTGGGTCGATGGCCCGGCGCGCAGCGAGAACGACAAGATCCTGCGCCCCGCGTCGGACCCGTTCCAGCCGAGCGGCGGGCTCGCCCAGCTTTCCGGCAACCTCGGCGCCGGCGTGATCAAGGTTTCGGCCGTCGCGCCGGAGCGCCACGTGATCGAGGCCCCCGCGCGGGTGTTTCACGACCAGGACTCGGTGAAAGCCGCGTTCAAGGCCGGCGAATTCACCGGCGACGTGGTGGTGGTGGTGCGATTCCAGGGGCCGCGCGCCAATGGCATGCCCGAGCTGCACGGGCTGACACCGACGCTTTCGGTGCTGCAGGACCGTGGGCTGAAGGTGGCGCTGGTCACCGACGGGCGGATGTCGGGCGCGTCCGGCAAGGTGCCTTCCGCGATCCACGTCTCGCCCGAGGCGGCGAACGGCGGACCGATCGCCTGCTTGCGCGACGGCGACCGGGTGCGGCTCGACGCCGATGCCGGCACGCTGGAGGTGCTGGAGGCCGATTTTGCCGCCCGCGCGCCGGTGACGATCGACCTGTCGGCCAACAGCCGCGGCCACGGCCGCGAGCTGTTTGAGATGTTTCGCCAGAATGCCGGCCCCGCCACCAGCGGCGCGGCCAGCGTGGTTTGAGGAGAAGTGCCATGACCCCGCAAGAGGCCAGCCAACGCGCCGAACAGATCTGCCGCGCCGCGCCGATCATCCCGGTGCTCATCGTCGAGAACGTGGCGCATGCCAGGCCGCTGGCGCAGGCGCTGGTGGCGGGCGGGTTGCCGGCGCTCGAAGTCACCCTGCGCACCCCCGCCGCGCTCGACGTGATCGCGGCGATGGCCGAGGTGCCCGGCGGCATCCCCGGTGCGGGCACGCTGCTGACCCCGGACGACGTGAAGCGGGCCAAGGACGCGGGCGCGAAGTTCGGCGTTTCACCCGGTGCGACGGATGCGTTGCTCGACGCCGCCGAGGCGCATGACCTGCCGATGCTGCCGGGTGCGGCCACGGCGTCGGAGGCGATGCGCCTGCTCGAACGCGGCTACAGCGTGCAGAAGTTCTTCCCGGCCGAAGCCGCCGGCGGCGCGCCCTTCCTCAAGGCGCTGGCGTCGCCCCTGCCGCAGGTGCGGTTCTGCCCCACCGGGGGCGTGAGCCCGACCAATGCGCGCGACTACCTCAGCCTGGCGAACGTGCTCTGCGCGGGCGGCAGCTGGGTCGCGCCGCAGGCCCTGATGGAAGCGGGAGACTGGGCCGCAATCGAAGCGCTGGCGCGCGACGCGGCGGCGCTTTCGCGCGGCTAGACGGCGCGCATCCACCCAGCCGGACGCAAGCGGAAAAGCCAAGATTCGTCAGGATGTTGGCGCGTATTCGATCTTCGGGATTTCCGGAATACCGGTATTCCGGACATGTGGAAAACAAGGCCGTTAGCTGTGCGGGCAGGCCCTCGCGAAAAGACCCGGTGCGCACCACAAGTCGGCGCCGGGCCGGGCGCTCACACCCCCCAGCTCGCCTCATTGGCTTCGATCGCCGCGATCCGCGCCTCGGTCTTGGGGTGCGACATGAACCAGGCCGGCATCGCCCCGCCGCGCCCGGCGCTGAGCGTGTCGAGCTTGGCGAACAGCGCTTTCTGCGGCGCGGTGCCGATCCCGGACTTGACCAGCAGCGCCGAGGCATAGGCGTCGGCCTCGTATTCGTCGCCGCGCGAAAGGCGGGCCGCGAGCAGCGAGGTGAGGGAGCGCGCGATTTGTGGCCCGATCCCCGGCAGCACCCGCGCCAAAACCATGCCCAACGCCATGCGCAGCGCGTTCTGGCCGGAAAAATCGATCATCCGGCGGCGCGAATGGCCCAGCGCGACGTGGCCGAGCTCATGCGCAATCACGCTGGCGAGTTCCTCCGCCGTCACCACGCCTTGGCGGTAGCGCTGGTAGAACCCCCGGGTGATGAAGATCCGCCCGTCCGGCGCGGCGAGGCCGTTGATCGGTTCGACCTCGTAGATATGCACGCGGATGCGGTCGAGATCGAGCGCGGCGGCCATCCGGTCGGTGACGCGTTTCAGCCCCGGATCGGCCAGCTCGGTCGATTTCGCATCGAGCTCGTGGCCCAGCCGCCAGGCCGAGAAGCGATACATCAACAGGCCATAGACCAGCGCGAGGAGAAGGGGCGTGAGCTTCAGCATGGACGCAATATGGGGTGGCGACCGGCGCGGGGGAAGGGGGTCAGGCCGCCGTCGCCCGCGCCGCGGCTTTCACCTTCTGCGCTTTCAGCACGCCACGGATCCACAGTCCGGCCACCAGCGCCACCACCAAGGCCATCACCAGCCCCACCAGATCGCCCATCACATCGGCGACCATGGCGATATTGGCGGCAAACACGTAGCCGAGGCCGATGTAGAGCACGATCCAGACCATTTCGCCGAGCACGTCGGCGATGGTGAACCGGCCCCAGCCCAGCCCGGTCGCCCCGGCGATGAAATTGACCCATGGCCCGAGCGGCGCCAGCGCCCAGGTGGAGAAAAACACACCGACCCCCCCGCGCTCGTCGACCAGCGTCTGTGCCCGGGCGAGCACGGCAGCGCGGGCGGGCGCGCGCGCGAGGCGGCTCACCAGCGGCGTGCCGCCGTGGCGGCCGATCAGAAACCCGGCCTGGTCGCCCAGCACCGCGCCGCCCCAGGCCGCGAGCGCCACCTGCCAGAGCACGAGATCGCCCGCTGCGACGAACGCGCCGCCGGTGAGCATCATCAGCGAGGTCGGGATCGGCAGGGCAAGGCAGGAGAGAAACGCCGAGGCGAAGATCACCAGCCCGCCCCAGTCGGTGACAAGGGAGAAGATCGTTTCGCTCATTGAGGCGCCTCCGCGTCGGCGGGGGCCGGGGCGTCCGGCGATTGCGGATCGGTCGGGCTGGCGTCGTCGGCGCGGCGCGGGGCCACCAGCGCCTCGGCCTCGGCGATCACCGTCTCGACCGGCACGCCCCGGAAGGCGGCGAGCTCTTCGAGGTCCATCGGCCCGTCTGGGGGCGGCACCGGGGCATGGAGCGCCTCGATCACCGCCCCGCGCGGCAGGTGCCAGGAGCGCGCGATGAACCCGGGTGTCATCCATGGCTCGATCGGCTGGGCGCGGTGCGCCGGATCTCGCCAGTAGACGGCGTGGGTGACAGAGCGCACTGTAAACACACCGGCGGCGAGGAGCGCGAGCGCAAGCAGAAGCGTGGCGATGGGGGCGGCGGCCCAGAGCCGTTTGATATGTCCGATCACCTGCGTCTCCCGTTGCGCCCCGATTTGGGTGTTACGCGCCGTCACGCGGGTTCCGTCGCGCGACGTGATCGTGGGGCTTGCGAACGCCGCGTCGCGGTGCAATCTGGTCCCTATGGGCTGGTTTCGCAACCAAAAGGGCGCGCGATCCCTCGGTCGATTGCCGGCGGGCATCTGGGCGCTGGGAATGGTGTCGCTGTTGATGGACGTCTCCTCGGAGATGATCCACGCGCTGCTGCCGATCTACCTCGTGACCGGGCTCGGCGCGTCGATGCTCGCGGTCGGCGTGATCGAAGGCATCGCCGAGGCAACAGCATTGATCGTGAAAGTTTTTTCCGGCGCGCTGTCGGACTGGATGGGGCGGCGCAAGCCGCTCGCGGTGGTCGGCTACGGGCTGGCGGCGCTGACCAAGCCGGTGTTTCCCCTCGCCGGCAGCCTCGGCTGGGTGGTCGCCGCGCGGTTCGTCGACCGGATCGGCAAGGGCATCCGCGGCGCGCCGCGCGACGCGCTGGTGGCCGACCTCGCCGAGGAGTCGCAGCGTGGCGCGGCGTTCGGCCTGCGCCAGACGCTCGACACGGTCGGTGCTTTTCTCGGCCCGCTGATCGCCATCGCGCTGATGTGGGCGACGGCCGACAACATCCCGCTGGTGTTCTGGGCGGCGGTGATCCCGGCGGCGCTGTCGGTCACGGTGCTGATCCTCTGGGTGAAAGAGCCGCCCCATCCGGCCGGCAAGGCGCGCGCGCCGCTCTCGCGCGCGGCAATGATCCGGCTCGGCCCGACGTTCTGGGCCGTCACCGGCACAGCGGCGCTGTTTTCTCTGGCGCGCTTTTCCGAGGCCTTCCTGGTGCTCAAGGCCAGTGACGCCGGCCTCACCGTGGCCCTGATCCCGCTGGTGCTGATCGTGATGAACGTGGTTTACGCGCTGGCGGCCTACCCGGCTGGGGTGATGAGCGACGGCGCCGGGCGGCGCAGCGGCGTGTTGGCGGTGGGGGTCGGGCTGCTGCTGGCGGGCGACCTGACGATGGCGCTGGCCCCCGGTGTGCTCGGCACCTTCGCCGGGATCGCGCTCTGGGGCGCGAGCATGGGGTTCACCCAGGGCGCCTTCGCCGCGCTGGTGGCCGATACCGTGCCCGCCGATCTGCGCGGCACCGGGTTTGGCGTGCTGAACCTCGCCACCGGGCTGGCCGCGCTCGCTGCCAGCCTGCTGGCGGGCGGGTTGTGGGATGTCGTCGGGCCGCAGGCCACGTTCCTCGCCGGGGCGGGGCTCGCCGGGCTGGCGCTCCTGGCCGTCGGCTGGCTCTCGCGCCGGCTGCCCCGGACTCAGGGGGTGTAGCCGGCCTTCGCAATCAGCGCCTTCAGCGACCAGAGCTCGCTGACATGGCATTTATTCAGCTTGATCGCGGCGTCGATGGTGCCGCTGTCGGTGGTCGATTTGCGGCTGTGCGCCGTCGGGCCATGGATCCGCAGCAGGAACTTGCGCCCGATCACCGTATCGCTCGCGGCCGACATCGAGGCCAGGCCGAAGCCGGTATGGCTGAAGCCCGCGTCAATCGCCTTGATCAGCTCGGTGGTGGCCGGGGTAACCGCGATGTGGACCTCGTATTCCCGCCCGGCGATATCGCCGGTGGTGTTGGAAAAATTGCGCCCGGCGGTGAGCTGGGCGTCGAGTTTCGGAGTGCTGGCCCCGGTCGCCGTGCCGGTCATGGTCCAGTCGAACCCGCCCTCGTTGGGCAGCACGTTGAGGATCATCTCGGCGGGCTGGCCGGCGGGCCCGGCCGTCATCCGGCCAATCGGCTTGCCTCCCTTGACCCAGGCGATCACGCCGTTTTCGACGACGAGGGGAACTTCGCCCAGGCATTCGCTGAGGAACGTGGTGCTGGTGAGCGCCTTGCCGGAGCATTGCGCGTTCCATTCCGGCACCGGGAGCATGCCGCCACGGGTGGCGGCCAGCGGGTCGGCCATCGGCAAGGTAGTCTCGACGGTCCATTCGGTCATGATCCAGTCGCCGTCCGTGCCTTCGCCGGACAGCTGCTGCAGCTTGGCATCCTGCTGGAAGGTGAATGCCATGCCTTGCAGGCCCCAGGTCAGGGTGCTGGACGTGCTGGCAAAGCCCGGTTGGCCGCAGGGGTCGGCCGCCAGCGCCGGGGCCGCCAGCGCGACCAGAGCCAAGACCCAGACGAAAGCACGCCGGGGCAGGGTATGAAACAGGGAGGAAAAGAACATCGGGCGGGCCTCCCGGACCTGGTTTCAGCCTGCCCGCAAGAGTACGCGGACCCGCTCCAGCTGTCTACGGCGAAGGAATTAGCCACTCACTCAACGCCCGAGCGCCTTCATCCCGCGTTCGATCCCGTCCAGCGTCATCGGCACCATCCGGCCCTCGAAAATCTCCGCGATCATGCCGATCGAGTGGGTGGACCGCCAATGCGGCTCGGGCACCGGGTTGATCCAGAGGTGGTCCGGCCAGGCCGCGCGGGCGCGCGCGAGCCAGGTCTGACCCGGCTCCTGATTCCAGTGCTCGTTCGCCCCGCCGGCATAGGCGATCTCGTAGGGGCTCATCGCGGCGTCGCCGACAAAGATCGCCTTGTAGTCGGGCCCGTAGGTGTGCAGCAGGTCCCAGGTCGGGGTCTGGTCCTGCCAGCGGCGGCGGTTGTCGCGCCAGACACCCTCGTAGAGGCAGTTGTGAAAGTAGAAATATTCGAGGTGCTTGAACTCGGCGCGCGCCGCCGAGAACAGCTCTTCCACCACCTTCACGTGGTCGTCCATGCTGCCGCCGACGTCGAGAAACAGCAGCACCTTCACCGCATTACGCCGCTCCGGGCGGGTCTTCACATCGAGATAGCCATGTTCGGCCGTAGCACGGATCGTGGCGTCGAGGTCGAGCTCGTCATGCGCCCCGTCGCGCGCCCAGGCGCGCAGCCGTTTCATCGCCACCTTGATGTTGCGGGTGCCGAGCTCAACGCTGTCGTCGAGGTTGCGAAACTCCCGCTTGTCCCAGACCTTCACCGCGCGCCGGTGGCGGCTGTCGTCCTGACCGATGCGCACGCCCTCGGGGTTGTAGCCATAGGCGCCGAACGGCGAGGTGCCGGCAGTGCCGACCCATTTCGACCCGCCCTGGTGGCGGCCTTTCTGCTCCGAAAGGCGTTTCTTCAGCATTTCCATGAGCTTGTCGAAGCCTCCTAAAGCCTCGATCTCGGCTTTTTCCGCCGCGCTCAGGTGCTTTTCGGCAAGCTTTTCCAGCCAGTCCGCGGGCAGGTCGACCGCCTCGAGCACCTGGTCGATGCCGATCGCCTCGAGCCCCTCGAAGGCCTGGGCAAAGGCGCGGTCGAACTTGTCGAGGTTGCGCTCGTCTTTCACCATCGCGGTGCGCGCAAGGTAGTAGAACCCCTCGACGTCATAGGTCACCAACCCCGCGCTCATGCCCTCGAGAAACGCGAGATATTCGCGCAAGGACACGGGCACCTTGTGGGCGCGCAGGGCATCGAAGAAGGGCAGGAACATCGCGATCTCCAGTCGCGTGACCCTCGCAAATGCGCGCGCGCCTCACAAGAGGCAGCGCCCCGTTCATCCTGGCAAAAAATCGCGCCCCTGTGGGGGCAGGGCGCCGGTGCCGCGCTCAGACCCGCATCAGGAAGACGCTGACGAACAGCCCGACCACGGCAAAGGCCATGGCGTAACCGGCGGCATACTGGGCGATGTCGAGCCGGTTGCCGCCGCGTTTGCGCGCGGTGAACCCGCCGATCAGCGCGCCGACCAGGGCGAAGGCTAGGGTGATCATCGGCGCGGGCTCCTCGATGCGGGAGCCGGAGCCCCCTGGGTCAGCTGCGGCCCGCCGGGGAAATCGCGGCAATCTCGTCAAGCCGCGCGCCCACCTGGGCTTCAGAGCCGAAGCCATAACGCGCCCAACCCAGACTGTCGAGGCGAACAAGCTGCGCCTGAGCGTCGCGCCCGGCAAACTCCAGCGCCTCGGCCTTGATCATCATCAGGGTCGAGAGCAGCGCCGCGTTTTCGGCCTGTTTGACCGCGCCGAGATGGCTGTCGACGATGCGGATCGCGGTATCGGCATTGCCCATGCTGAGGGCGTGGGCGGCAAGCTGCACGCCCATGTGCGCGGCCTGCAACCGGGTGCCGGGCGTAGCGGCATAGATCTGCTCGGCCTCGCGGAAGGCAGCCAGCGCGATATCGGTATTGGTGCCAAGGTAGAGCCGGCCCATCGCGTAGAGCGAGAAGGCGAGCCGGGTTTCGCGCCAGTTGTTGGCGCGGGCGAGGTCGACGGCCCGGCGGGCGCCGTTCTGGCGCGTGCTGATCGCACCGGAGCCGCTGAGCGCGGTTTCGATCGCCTGTTTCCAGGCTTTCGGCGTCTGCGTGCCGGGGCGCGGGCTGCCGGTGCCGCCGGCCGGGTTGAGCCGGGCGAGAATGCCGGGCAGCCGGGCCGCGACCTGCTCGCGGGTCATGCCAGACTGCACCTCGCGCGAATAATAGGCGCGCAGGATCAGCATGTCGAAGCCGGTCAGAACGGTGTGGAAATTGTCGTCGTTGAACACGCTGTCATAGAGCCGGTAGAGGTCGTTCACCGGCCCGAGCGCCTGCGCCACTTCCTCGTGCAGGCAGTCGCGCATCTCCTGCGGGCTCACGTCGCCGGGGATGAACACGGCCATCCGGGTGCGGGTGGTGAGCGCGGTCCAGTCGGTCTGGGCGGTGCCGCGGGCGGATTTGTACTCGGCCCAGCTCGAGACGTTGGGGGCGACGAAACAGGCCGCGTGCGGCACCTGCGCTTGCAGCGCGCGCTTGGTGATCACTTCGAGGGTGATCGAGGCCGGCGCGGCGGCGGTCTGGCGAATGTCGATCCCCGCCTCGACGCGCAGGCGGCTGAGCAGCTTGTCGAGATCGGATTGCAGCGCCGCCGGGGCGCGGCCGGTCACCCGGATCGTCACCGGGCCCTCGAACCGGGTCAGCACCGGCAGGCGGCGGCCGCTTTCAAGCTCGAAGGCGAGGTCGAGGAAATCGCCCGCGATCACCGCGTTCGAGCGGCTTGGGCGTTCGATCCCGGAGCTGGCGAAGGCTTTCATCGGCGGAAGCTCCGCCGGAAGCGCAACCTGCCGTGACGTCACTTCACGTGCCGTCATATCCCCTTGCGGCATGGTCGCACCACAGCCCGCCAGCCCCAGGATCGCGATCGCCCCCACGATCGTACGTGTAACTCGTGTCATCGTATCTACCCCCGCTGATACTTGATGAACGGCGTCACCCTCCCGATCCGGTCGTAGAGCTTGCGCGCTGATGCATTGAAGTCCTGTGTCAGCCAGTAGACGGCCGGGCTCCCCTTGCGATCGGCGGCCGCGTAGACGGCCTCGATCAAAGCCCGGCCCACGCCTGTGCCCCTTGCAGCGGGGTCGGCGTAGAGGTCTTGCAGATAACACACGTCTTCGATCTTCCAGTTGTGGCGGTGGAAGATGTAATGCACGAGCCCCACAGGCTGGCCATCGGCCTCGGCGATCAGGCCAAACTGGGGTTCATCATCCGAGAGGAGGCGGGAAAAGGTGGTCAGGTACACCTCTTCGCTCACATCGGTCTCGTAGAACGCCAGGTAGGCCGACCACAGTCGCCGCCACTGGGGCTCGTCAGCTCGCGTTAACGAACGGACGGTCAGATTTGTATTGTCTCCCAAGGCAATACTTCCACCGTTGTCGCCCCCCCAGGCTCGAACAGGGGTAGGCCGCAATTCGATTCGGGGGAAGGCCAAATCGGGCTGAAATGTGGCGAAAAACAGGCTGTTTTTGGTTAAGAAACAATGGGATCGCAAAATGTGGTGGGCGCGAGCGAAGGGACCACAAGTAAGATTCGCGATTGGGGCGGGAATATGGCGGGAAATGGGGCAGGGAGGCGGGCAAGGAGTCTCACCGCCCATCACGGGCCGCGAGACCAGCGCGGCAACCGGCGCAGGGTCTGGGAAAAGCCGGGGTTGGCGAGACTTGGGCGGCCGCCTAGCGCTGCCCCCGCGCCAGGAACGCCAGCCGCTCGAACAAGGCCACGTCCTGTTCGTTCTTCAGTAGCGCGCCGTGGAGCTTGGGCAGCGCCGTGGCGGCATCGCGCTTGAGGTCTTCGGGGGCGAGGTCTTCGGCCAGCAGCAGCTTGAGCCAGTCGAGCACTTCCGAGGTCGAGGGCTTCTTCTTCAACCCGGCCTGGTCGCGGATCTCGTAGAACTGGGTGAGGGCGGTGGTCAGCAGCTTTTCCTTGATCCCCGGATGATGCACCTCGACGATCGCCCGCATCGTCTCGATGTCGGGAAACCGGATGTAGTGAAAGAAGCAGCGGCGCAGAAAAGCGTCGGGCAATTCCTTTTCGTTATTCGAGGTGATGATCACCACCGGGCGGTGGCGGGCGCTCACCGTCTCGCCGGTCTCGTAAACGTGAAACTCCATCCGGTCGAGCTCCTGCAACAGGTCGTTGGGAAACTCGATGTCGGCCTTGTCGATCTCGTCGATCAGCAGCACCACCCGCTCGCCGGCCTCGAACGCCTGCCAGAGCTTGCCGCGCCGGATGTAGTTGTTCACGTCATGCACGCGCGCGTCGCCGAGCTGGCTGTCGCGCAGCCGGCTCACGGCATCGTATTCATACAGACCCTGCTGCGCGCGGGTGGTGGATTTGATGTGCCATTCGATGAGGTCCATGCCGAGGCTCGCGGCGACCTGGCGGGCCAGCTCGGTCTTGCCGGTGCCGGGCTCGCCCTTCACCAGCAGCGGGCGTTCGAGCGTGACTGCCGCGTTGACCGCGACGGTCAGATCTTGGGTGGCGACATAGGTTTTTGTGCTGGCAAACTGCATGGCGGACCCCGCTTCGTGGTTGCCGGATTGGTAGGCGCGCAGGGCCGGATTGGCAACCATGCGGGCGCATTGAGTAGTGACAAGCTTCGGGCGGTGGGCTAAAGGGGCGCGCAGGAGGGACCGGATGGCTGACACGAGTGACATGATTGACCACGACGGGGCCGCCGGCGCGCAAAAGGAGCCTGGGATGAAAGCGGAAGTGTTCTTGCCAGAGGACTACCAGCCAGCCGAGGACGAGCCGTTCATGAACGAGCGGCAGCTGGAGTATTTCCGGCGCAAGCTCCTGGCCTGGAAGAACGATCTTCTGGACGATTCGAAGCACACGATCGAGGGATTGCAGGAAGGCGCGCGCAATATTCCCGATGTCGCCGACCGCGCGTCCGAAGAGACCGACCGCGCACTCGAGCTGCGCACCCGCGACCGCCAGCGCAAGCTGGTGTCGAAGATCGACGCGGCGCTGCGCCGGATCGCCGAGGGCGAATACGGCTATTGCGAGGAGACCGGCGAGCCGATTTCGCTCAAGCGTCTCGACGCCCGCCCGATCGCCACGCTGAGCCTCGAAGCGCAGGAGCGCCACGAGCGGCGCGAAAAGGTGCACCGGGACGATTGAAGCCCGGCAGCGACAGGATCAAGATAGGCACCGGGGCGGCGACGCTCCGGTGTTTCAACGTCCGGGGGTAGGAACATGCTGATCGGCCAGGACATCACCGTGCTCGGCGGCGGCATCGGCGGGTTCGCCGCGGCCACGGCGCTGGCGATGCGCGGCGCAAAGGTGACGGTGCTCGAACAGGCGCCCGAGATCGGTGAGGTCGGCGCCGGGTTGCAGATCAGCCCCAACGGCGTGGCGGTGCTCGCCGCGCTCGGGCTTGGCGACACCGCGCGCGCCCGGTCGATGGCGAGCCGCGCCGTGGTGCTGGCCGACGGCCTCACCGGGCGCGAGGTGGCGCGGATGGACCTGGCCCGGCTGCGGCCCGGGCGTGATTTTCTGCTGTTCCACCGCGCCGATCTGCTCGGCATCCTCGAAGAAGCGGCGCGCGGCGCGGGGGTGACGGTGGAGACCGGCGCGCAGGTCACGCGGGTCGACGTGGGCCAGCATTCGACGCTGCTGGAGATCGCCGGGCAGGGCACGCGCGAGGTGGGCTTCGTGGTCGGCGCCGACGGGCTGCACTCGCTGCTGCGCGTGGCGCTGAACGGCGCGCGCAAACCGTTCTTCACCGGCCAGGTGGCCTGGCGCGCGCTGGTGCCGGCGGTCGACCGCGAGCCGGTCGAGGCGCGGATCTGGATGGGGCCGGGGCGCCACATCGTGCAGTATCCGCTGCGCGGCGGCAGTATCGTCAACCTCGTCGCGGTCGAGGAGCGGCAGGGCTGGGCCGACGAGGGCTGGCACCACCGCGACGATCCCGATGCCCTGCGCGCCGCGTTCAAGGGCTTTGCGCGGCCGGTGCGGGAGTTGTTGCACCGCGTCGACGAGGTGCATCTGTGGGGGCTGCATCGCCACCCGGTCGCCGACCAATGGCACCGGGGGCGGGCCGTCATCCTGGGCGACGCGGCACATCCGACCCTGCCGTTCATGGCGCAGGGCGCGGTGATGGCGCTGGAAGACGCCTGGGTGCTGGCGGATTCGCTTGCAATATCGGGGATCGACGAGGGCCCCGCGCTGTATCAGGCGCGCCGGCGCCACCGCGCCCAGAACGTGATCGAGGCGGCCAACCGGAACGCGCGCAACTACCATTACGCCAATCCGCTCGTGCGCCGGCTGGGCCATGGCGTGCTCGGCCTCGCCAACCGCCTGGCGCCCGAGACAGTGCTGGGGCGATTCGACTGGATCTACGACCACGACGTGACGACGGAATAGGGCAGGGCGGCCCACCGCACTGCATCGCGGCCACCCATTCGCGCATTGAACCCGCCCCGGTTTTCCGACATGTTGCCGCGCAGCGAGTTTCACCCCCAATCCATGGCGGACCTATGACCGACACCCCCACCCAGACCGACGGCCCGATCACCAAGTACAAGCGCGTGATGCTGAAAATCTCGGGCGAGGCGCTGATGGGCGATCAGGGCTACGGGCTGCATCCGCCCACGGTCCAGCGGATCGCGCGCGAGGTGAAGAGCGTGCACGACCTGGGGGTCGAGATCTGCATGGTGATCGGCGGCGGCAATATCTTTCGCGGCCTCGCCGGCTCGGCGCAAGGGATGGAGCGCACCACGGCCGACTACATGGGCATGCTCGCCACGGTGATGAACGCCCTCGCGCTGCAGTCGGCGCTGGAGGGGCTGGGCGTGTTTACCCGGGTGATCACCGCGATCCGCATGGACGAGGTGGCCGAGCCCTACATTCGCCGCCGCGCCGTGCGCCACCTTGAGAAAAAGCGCGTGGTGATCTTCGCCGCTGGCACCGGCAACCCCTATTTCACCACCGACACCGCCGCCACGCTGCGCGCCAACGAGATGGCCTGCGAGGCGATCTTCAAGGGCACCAAGGTGGACGGCGTTTACGACAAGGACCCGAAGAAATACCCCGACGCCAAGCGCTACGACGTGGTGAGCTACGACGAGGCGCTGGCCAAGCGGCTCGGGGTGATGGACGCCAGCGCCATCGCGCTGGCGCGCGACAACCATCTGCCGATCATCGTCTTCAGCCTCGACGAGCCGGGAGGGTTCCGCACCATCCTCGCGGGCGACGGCACCTACACCACCGTGAAGGGCTGAGCCAGCCGGCTGGAGCGGGGCCGGCCCCGGCCCGGCATGCTGCGCGCGTGAATCCGCCCAAGCTCAGAAAACGCCGGGCGGCGCCGCGCAAACTCTATACATTCCCGTCACATTGACGTTATACCTCGCCCCGAACCCAACAGCGGAAAAAGAAGGGTATGCCCATGGCGGACGACGTTTTCGAGCTGGATATCGACGATCTGGAACACCGGATGAAGGGCGCGATCGCAGCGCTCAAGACCGAACTGGCCTCCTTGCGGACCGGCCGGGCCTCGGCCGCGATGGTCGAGCCGATCACCGTCGAAGCCTACGGCACGCAGACGCCGATCAACCAGGTCGGCACCGTCAACGTGCCCGAGCCGCGCATGGTTACGATCAACGTCTGGGACAAATCCATGGTCCAGAAGGTCGAGAAAGCGATCATGGAATCGGGGCTGGGGATCAACCCGCAGACCAACGGCACGATCATCATGCTGCCGATCCCCGAGTTGAACGAAGAGCGCCGCCGCGAGCTGACCAAGGTTGCCGCCGGCTACGCCGAGAGCGCCCGCGTCGCGGTGCGCAACGTGCGCCACAACGGCATGGACCAGATCAAGCGCAACAAGGACGGCATGTCGGACGACGATCACAAGTTCTGGCAGGATTCGATCCAGGAGCTGACCGACAAATACGTGGGCCTCGTCGACAAGACGCTGGACACCAAACAGGAAGAGATCATGCAGGTCTGACGCGCGCGCGTCGGGTCTCGGCAGGAGACACAGGTGATTAAAGGTATCGGAGCCAAGCGCAGGGCCCGCAAGGCCGAGGCGCAGAGCACTGCCCCCGCAGTGACCCTGTCGCAGGCGGGGCCGCGCCATGTGGCCATCATCATGGACGGCAATGGCCGCTGGGCCCAGCAACGCGGCCGGCCGCGGCTGTTCGGCCACCACGCCGGCGCCAAGCGGGTGCGCGAGATCGTCGAGGCCTGCCCCGATCTCGGCGTGAAATACGTGACCATCTTCGCGTTCTCGACCGAGAACTGGAAGCGCACCCAATCGGAGGTGGCGGGGCTGATGAGCCTGTTCCGCCGCTACATCCAGAAAGAAGCGCGCGACATGAAGGAAGAGGGCGTGCGCGTGCGCTTCATCGGCGACCGGGTGAAGCTCGACAAGGCGCTGGTCAAGCTGATGGACGAGCTTGAGGAATTCACCTCCGAGTGCGACCGGGTGCACCTGACCATCGCGATCAACTATGGCGGGCGCGACGAGGTGGCCCGCGCCACCAAGCGGCTGGCCGAGGACGTGGCGGCCGGCAAGCTCGACCCGGCGACGATCGACGAGGAAACCCTGCCGAAATACCTCGACACCTGCGTGCTGCCCGACCCGGACCTGGTGATCCGCACCTCGGGCGAGGCGCGGATCTCGAACTTCCTGCTGTGGCAGTCGGCCTATGCCGAATACGAATTCATCGAAACGCTCTGGCCCGATTTCACCCGCGAGATCTTCGGCGATATCGTCTCCAGCTACGCCGGGCGCGATCGGCGCTACGGCGGGGTGAAGAATGCCTGACAAGGCCTCCGTCTGGGGCGATCTGTCCACCCGTATCCTCTCGGCCGTGATCATGGTCGCCGCCACCGCGCTGGCGCTCGCCGGTGGCGGGCTGGCCTGGGGGCTGTTCGCCCTCGCCGTCACCCTGGTGATGTTCTGGGAGCTGGCGGCGCTCTGCGAACCGGGCATCGGCGGCTTTCGCCGCATCGCGCTGGCGCTGTCGCCGGTGCTGCTGCCGGGCGCGCTTGCGATTGCCCTGTGGGGCGGGCTCGCCCTGCCGCCGCCGGGGCCCAACGAAACCATGAGCCCCGACGCGGCGGGGATCATCGCGCGCCGCGCCGGGATCGGGCTCGCCCTCGGTCTCGCCCTGCCGCCGCTCTACGGCATGCTCACCCTGAAGGCCGGGCGGCTGATCTGGGCCGGCTACGGGTTGATGGTGCTGATCGGCGCCGCCTACCTGGTGTTCGCCTATTCCGAGTTCGGTGTGATCGGGGTGGTGGTTCTGGTGGTGATCGTGGCGATCTCCGACATTCTTGGCTATTTCGCCGGCCGCCTGCTGGGGGGG